>MDTB01139027.1_pt1 | contig 50056 bp, 52 predicted proteins | sample 811161 | NCBI WGS metagenome assembly MDTB01 (sample SAMN05326650, study PRJNA326480) | marine metagenome | isolation source: seawater | place: Mediterranean Sea | collected 2009
AATTTGTTCCACGCATAAATACAGAAGTTTTTTGTCCTCTTGGACCATCGCTATAAACATCTAGCCCAACAATACTTTCTAAAACACTTCTTACATCTTCGTACCCGGAATCAATAATTTGTTTTTTTGTAATAACAGTCTTGCCTAAACCAGTCTCTGAAATAGAGGAAGTATTAGGTGGAGAAAAAATGGTTAAACATGCTTTCCCAGTAGAATTATTCCATTTACACTGTGGTAGCTCTTCAGCTTTCAAAAAAGTAAATAGAAGAAATATAAAATAAAAAATTATTGTTTTTTTCATAATCAGCCTTTCGTTTGCTCCAAACAAAAATTATTTGCTAGAAGCAATTATTAATATCTATGCCGATGCTAATTTTTCATTGCAGAACTAGACTTTTCTTGGCCTTCATTCAACAGCGGACTATACTGGGTGGCGCTCCGACTATACGGTTGCAAGGACAGCCAATGAATTCCACACTGATTTCCCACCATGCATTTCAGTACAACAGTTTTTTATAATATTAAATGAATTTGTCAAGAGTATAAAATAACATTAAATTTTTTATCAATCGTTATTTTTTAAATATTTTTGTAAATAATCAGCATTACTATTTCCTAATTTAATACAATAATTTTTTCTTCTCAAAAAATACAAATAGCAATTATCTATTATTTTTTTTGTATACAAACTAGGCCAAAAAGTATTTGAAAAGAGTTCTAATTCTCTATCTTGAGTCAAGTGATAAACTTTAATATTTTTTTCTAATGCTAGGAGTGGAGTTGTTGATAAGCCAATTACTATAATAACTTTTTTCTTATTTTTATTGTCGAATTTATAATTATATTTATTTAAAATTTTAGATATCAATTTTGACACCTCGATTTGGACACTCTGATTGTAAGGAAAGGGATGTTTTTTAACTTTAAGAATTGGTAAACTTTTTATTTTAACTTTTTTTAAAAAATTTTCTAAATTTCTCAAGAGATTTTCTTTATCATCAATATAATAAGGTAGGAACACCATATTGCTAATTTTTTTTTTGTCAAAAGATTTTCTAAATCTTGCTGATTTAACTAAGCAAACTTTATTTTTTTTCCATTGTAAATTTTTAATTATATATTTTTTCTGATCTGCGCTATGAGTTAATAATAAATCTGGTGATCCTTCTCTATGGAAAATATCTAATTGAAGTGGGTGGGCATAATGTAAATATCCGAGTGTCCTTATATGAGGAAAATATTTCTTAATACAAAATATTAAATAATTTTGAAAAGGTTGACCCTCATATGGAATTATAATTTTCTTTATTACACTTAAATTAATTTTTGTTAGCAAAATCTTTGATATTTTTCTCGCAAAATAAGACTGGGAGGTAAACCTGTGAAAAAAATTAGTAGGATTATTTACACAAAAAATTATTTCCTTAAATAAAGCTAAAAAGAAGTTAATCATATTGTAACTTTTTGGGGTTGATAGAATGATAATATTATCATTAATTTTTTTTGGCAATTTGTCCCCTGAATATATTATACACCATAATATTTTTTTATTTTTTTTTTGAGTTTTGATTGAAATATCTGTCGTAAAATGATCCATCTTTTACAAAATTTTCAAGTCTTCCCCACGTAATACATAAACAGTCGTAACTTCTTTGATGTAATTTATTATTAGAAATTAAAAGATTTTGACTCATAATTGAAAAAGTCGATCTAATGAAATAATAGATAGAGTCAAATTTATTGATTTTTTCTCTTAAGAAATTCAATTGATAATAACCCAATGATGCTTTTGAGCTTGATAAATGACAAAAAGCGCTCATTGAGGTTTGGACTTTTTGTTTTTTTAAACTTTGAAAATAATATTTAATTTTTGTATGAATTCTCATTTAATTATTCGACTTTAGATAATTAACAAAGATGCCTAAGCCTTTTTTTAAATCAACAAACTTTTCAATTTTTAATTTTTTTTTAATTTTTGTATTATTTGAGCAAACAAAAAATTGGTCACCGGGTGTACCGGCTTTTAATCTCAATTTAGTAAAAGGTAATAATTTTTTTATGAGGATTAATAAATTTTTTACTTTTTGGGGTTTCCCAGTACCTAAATTAAAAATTTGATTTTTCAAATTACTTTTAAATAAATTAAACCAAATATTTACTACATCATCTATAAATATAAAATCTCTTACTCTATTTAAGCTTCCTTTGACAATTATTTTTTTGTTTTTTATAGCCTGCTCTAAATAAATACTTACCATACCTTGTTTAAGATTTTTCATATCCTGACCTGGGCCATAAACATTAAACATTCTTAATATTAAATAGGGAATTTTTTTTTTAAAAATTTTTAGATAATTTTCAGAAGCTAACTTGCCATTTCCATAACAAGATAATGGTTTGCAAATCATACTTTCTCTCAACTTTTTTTCATTGTGATTACCGTAAACTGACATTGAACTGGCATAGATTATTTTTTTTGCTTTTACAGATATTCCATATTTAATTAAATTAAGAGTAGAAATAACATTCTTTTCAAGATCTTTTTCTGGGTTCTCAAAGCTTATTTCTCCTGAAGACTGTCCAGCTAAATGAAAGATTTGATTACATTTTTTTGGCAGTAATTTAATATTTTTTTTTTTTGATAAATCAATTTTAATAAATTTAACTCCTGAGGGAATATTTTTTTTTTTACCGCTAGAAAGATCGTCAACTCCATAAACAAAATATTTTTCTTCTAAAAATTTTTTTGCTATTTTCGATCCAATAAATCCGGCAACACCAGTAATAAGAACTATTTCTTTATTCTTCATTCAGTTAATTATTTATAACTCCAATTAAAGTATCACAGTAACCTGATTTTATTAAAATATGCTTATAATTTTTTTCAATTTTTTTATCAATAATAGACGAATATTTTCCCATACCACCCGGCCTTCCCTCGCTATTCCAAACTAAATGATTTGAAATATCGTAACGTTGATCTAGTAAAATTTTAAAATTTTTGTTTAGTTTATTTAAGAGAAAGGATAGAGATTTTTTACTAAAGTACCAGTGATGCGCAATAGACCAGTAAAATTTTTCAAATTTAGGAATATTATAAATAGTATGTAACGGTTCTGCTACATTAGGAATTTCAAAAATTATCTTTCCATCTTTCTTTAACATTCCAACTAAATTTTTTAAACATTTTAAGGGATCACCAATATGCTCGAGTACAAAAAAGTGAATAATTAAATCAAATTTTTTTCTCTTATTTTGTTTCTTAAATTCTGAAATTGACTTAAATGCCTTGATTCCTTTTTTTTTTAAATATTTACTAAATACTCCAGATGGTTCAATGCCTGAACATTTATGTCCAGACTTTATAAGTGGATATAACATAAATCCTGAAGAACAGCCTAACTCAAGTATATCTTGTTTTTTTTTTAAATAAGGTTTTAAATATTTTAATCTTCTCTTAAAAGTTTCTTTATTTTTGTATACATGGTCATCAGCTTTCATCCAGCCTGAATTTTTACCACTTCTTCTTTCCATAAATTTTTCAAATTCCATTTTATAAAAATATTTTTCTTGATTCTTGTTAAGTCTAGGAAAAAGATATCTTACGTCGCAGTAATTGCACCTAAAGAAAGATTTTTTTTTTGTATAATCTCCATATACGTGCTTTGCAACATGAAAAACTTTTGTCTGTTTCGTTTTACAAAGAGGACAAATATTTTTTTTTATTTTGACAGTCATAAAAAATATTTATTTAAAATCAAAAAATTTTTAAAAGTTTTGATACTCGCTTTAAATCTTCTGGAGTATCAACAGGAAATGTTTCTTTATTACTATATACTAAATCAACATTATATCCGTTTTCTAAAACTCTTAGCATGTCTATTGACTCAAGTTTTTCTAAATGAGTTTGGTCCATAGAACTATATCTTTTTAAAAATTGAGTCCTAAATGGAATAATACAAACCTGTTTTCTTGCCAATTTTTTATCAAATTTAATTAGATGCGGAATGGGCGATCTGGAGAAGTACAGTGCTTTATTATCTTTTGATATTACAACTTTTACACAATTTTTATCAAAAAAATCTTTTTTGTTATTTATTTTGCTCACTAAGTTTATTACATTAATTTTTTTATTATTTTTCATTAAAATTAATGCCTTATTTATCATTGAAGTAGTTATCATGGGCTCATCACCTTGCACCATTAATACTACATCATATTTTGTTTTATATTTTTTTTGACATTTTATTAAAGCTTCATAACATCTATCACTAGCACGCTCATGTTTTTTACTAGTCATAATTGCTTCTTCTCCAATAGACTTAATATAACTTTTAATTGAATTATCACATGTTGCTACTACTGTTTTGGAAACATGTTTGCTTCTTAAAACTATTTTTAAAATAATTTCAATCATTGGAACTCCATTAATTTTTGCTAATGGTTTTCCTGGAAATCTACTGCTACCCAATCTTGCAGGTATTATTGCTAAAACTTTCATTATTTAAAATTTATATCTAGAGATTTATTTAAAAGAACAGTATCCATTGAAAATGGTAAAAATTTATAACCTTCTTTTAAATATTTGTTAAATAATTTTAAGGATGGCTGAACTACATGTATTCCTACAGGTATTTTTGCATCAAAACATTTTGATTTGACTATTTTCAATAAACTTTGAAATTTTTTGTTTTTAAAGTTTCCTGGTTTTTTTAAAGATGCTGATAAATCGTAAGGACCAATTAATATTGCATCTAAATGTTTTACTCTCAAAATCTCATCGAGATTATTGACTGCTTTGGTACTTTCAATCATTGCTATAACGATCGGTCTATTTTCTTTATTATAATTATAAAAATTATTGCCATAGTTGTTTGCTCGTGAATAACCAACTCCCCTATTTCCATTTGGTGAAAAATGACATTTTTTTATTATTTTATTTAATTGATCAGGATTATCTATGTTGGGAATTATTATGCCTCCACATCCTGCGTCAAATATTTGACCTAAATTTTCCGTTGAATGGTTAGGAAGTCTTACTAAAGAAATTTTATCATTGTTTTCGATAGCTCTAAAGATATTATTTAAATCAGAAGTGCTAAAAGACCCATGTTCGAAGTCAAGAACAATTGAATCAAATTTTCTTTGAGATAAAATTTCAGCTATTTCTGGACTAGAAATTTGCATCCAACCACTTACAGCAAATTTTAATTTGAGTTTATTTCTAAACTTTTTAATTAATAATTTATTTTTTTTGTAATTCATTTTGTGTCATTAATATTAACTTATCTAATTCTTGGAATATATCTTTATTTTTATTAAACTTAAAATTTTGACCTAAATTAATTGAATATTTTTTTGGAAATTTTATATAATGCCCTGAAAATTTTTTGTTATCAAATCTTACATTTTTTTTAATATTTAACTTATTTTTTAAATAAGAAAGTAATTTTTTTACCTTTATATTTTTTTTACCCTTTATAGTTACGAATCTATTTTCATATTTTTTTTTTAATATTGATAAAGTTGCTTCAGTTGCATCTGATATATGTATATATTGCCTTTCAGCAAGTGAAGAACCAATATATCTTAATTTATTATATTTAAGTGCATAAAGAATTATATTTTTAACTCCATTACTTGAGTCGCTTCTTGGGCCATAAAGCGATCCATACCTTAAAACTGTAAATTTAACCTTAAAACTTTTACTATATTCTTTTATAAATTCCTCCGCTGCAAGTTTACTAGCTCTATAAAACCCACCTATATTGCTATTGGCATAAACAGAGCTAGAAAATACGAATCTTTTTATATTAAACTCTGCACAATTTTCTAAAACATTAGCTGTTGCCAAGATGTTATATTTTATTGCTTCTATAGGTTTTTTTATTGCCTCATTCAAATTAGATAAACCGGCAAACATAAAAACAATATCTTGACCTTTCATAACCTGTCTTATTTTTGCATAATTGAGAATATCGCCTTTAATAAATTTTTGGTTTTTATTTAAAAATCTATATTTTCTTTTATCAAAAATTGTTACCTTATGATTTCTTTTAGATAATAAATCAGCAACATGTGACCCTAGAAATCCGCTACCACCAATAACTAAAGTTTTTAATTTTTTTTTTGATTTCACTATTTTATTTACTTTTAATCCAGATTTGATTGAAAACGTTTGAATGAGTTTTAGAATTTTTTATTAAATCAGATTGTTTTTGTTCTTTCAAAATAAAATTTTGATTTTCTAAAAATTTTTTTATAAAAGCTTTCTTTTCCTTAAATTTAATATTTACCTCTATTAAAATACTTTTTGTTTCATCAAGAATTTCACCCATTCCTTCTAAAACAATATGTTCTATACCGTCGATATCTATTTTTATGTAATTCGGTTTCGTAAAATTAAATTTTTTAATTAGATCATTTCCACTGACACCTAATGATTTATAATTAAAAGTGCTATTAAAATTTTTACCATCGTCACCATATTTTTTATCAAAAGTAGACATCGCTCCTCCGCTTTCAATACTGGTCATATTGAATTGAGAAATTTTAGATTTATCATTCAAACTAATTGGTAATATTGTAATTTTGTCAGACAGATTGTTAAAAAAAACATTTTTACTTAGTAGTTCTAAATTAAATGGTGATGGCTCAAAAGCTACAACGTTTGACTTCTTTTCTTTAGCAGCAAAACAAGTATAAAGACCAATATTAGCTCCAATATCCCAAAAAATTGAGTTATCATCAAAATTTTCAATCCATAAAATTGTTTCTGGTTCTTTAGTTAGAAGTGTTGTTGCTCTCCAATAATTAAGTCTATTCGGTATAAAAAATTCATAGTTATTTAATTTGTAAGTAATGTGAAATTTTTTGAGATTAATCTTTTCTTGAATTACATCAATAAGATATCTTCCAAAATTAAACATATAGAGGAAATTTACTTTTTTAAAAATTAAAAAATTTATGATTTTTTTGATTAAATTTTTCATTAAATTTTTTTAGATTATCTTAAAGAGTTTTTTAATATTGTTATTATATTTTCCTGGAATTATATGACTATTAAAATTAATATTCTTACTATTAAAAATTGTTTTTATACATTTTAACAAATTTTTTTCTGAATTAATATAATAAACAGATCTATTTTTTAATTTAGTATTTAATTCGGCATGACAATGTTGATACCTTTTCCATCTGTCAAATAATATTACTGGACTATGACTATAAAGTGAGTCCTCAATTACTGTTGATGAAAAAGATATCGTCAAATTCGTTTCATTGAGTGCTTTTTGAATACTTTTATTTGTGAAATGAAGATTGCTGTAATTTTTAGATAATTTTTGCGAGGAAGATTCAATTGATGGGTGGCATTTTACTGTAATATCTAATCTATTAGTTTTTGCCATATTATTTAATAGGGATAAATTTTCTAAAAACTCATAATACATTTCAACTCCCAAATATTGTATATTATGAAAATCTTTTGAAGTAACAGCGTAAAGAATTTTATTGTTATAATTCTTTAATAAACTTTTTTGAGAAAAAATAATATTTCCAGTTGAAATGACATTATTTAAATTTTTTTCTTTTTTAAAAAACATATTTGATATTTTTGACTGAGAAGTTATTTTACTTTTAGGATAAGTAACAGACTCTGAAATTATATTTTTATATATTCGATCAAATTTATTATAATAAGCGCTTAAAGTTCCATGAGGCACACAAATAGAAGGTATATTTTTATCATGAGCATAATCTAAAAATTGACCATCTAATCCTCTAGAATTGTTTGCAATTATAAGAGAAACATTTTTTTTACTTAAAAATTTAAGTATTGAATTAAATTGATTGCTCTTTTTTATTAAATTTGATTTTTCTTGTTTAATTCTAAAATTTAGCAACTTGGTTAGATTATATTTATTTCTGAATCTAAAAAATATGCTAGGTAAATTAAATTTATATTTGTTATGTGTTTTTTTTATTTTTTTAAAAGAAAAAAAATTAATTTTAAATATCCTAAAAACTGCTCTTTTAAAATAACTCAGCTTTAAATCTATTGGTGCTAATAAAGTGAATTTATTACTTTGAAATAAGTAATATTTTAATATTCTAAAGAAATTATATCCAAAATTTGAGAATAATATGATTTTTTTCTTATTTGAAATTTTTTTTGAAATAATGTCATACTTATATTGAAAGGATGGTAAATATGAAAAGCTTTGGTTTTTTGATAATTCAATTACCTTTTTTTTAAATAATTCCTTAAGTAAAAAGGAGATATAATAATTTTTTTTTGAATATGTATCTTCATAATAAAACCAACCAGATACATATATCTTATTTATCTTTGTGCTTTTTTTTATTTGCTCAACAATTTCAATTAAAAAAACTATGCTATTAAAATAAAATCTTAAAAAGGATTTTATTTCTATTTTTTCACTAAATTTTAAATTTTTATTAAATTTTATTTTATTTGTCATTCTTTTAGATGAAATTAATGCTTCTTTGTGGAATTTATTACTAATAAAATTTTTCAGGTTATAATATGGAATTTTATTTTGTACACAGTATAGATGGGTAGATAGATTTACAGGAACACAAATAAGATTTTGAGTATTTTTTAATTTTTTGTAAATATAATCAAGTTCCTCAACTGATTGAGCAATGAAAATATTAGTAGACTTTTTTTTCAAATTAAAACTAATTTTATAAATATTTTTTTAATATTTCAAAATCTTTTAAATTATCTAGGTCAATAGACTCTGAATATGGAATTTGATAAAATATTGGTTTATATCCAATTCTACATTTTCTCTTAATTAATGCTTTTTTTTTGATACCGTATAATCCTGTTGTCTCTTGAATAATTGGCATTGCGTCCTGACTTCTGGGCAGTACTCTGGGGTCATAGTTGACAGGCTTTTTATTAAACCAAAACCAAGAGTAAATTTTATTTACAGTAAGTATTGAGTCATTTAATTTACTATTCTTGAGAATTTTTATACAATTATTTATAGTTTTTATACTAAGGAGAGGTGCAGTAACAAATACTTGAAAATATAAATCTGCCTCAATTAGCCTAGAATGATAATTTAACAAATCATTGCCATTTGAATTTCTACGGGAAAGATATTTTTTTCTTTCAATAAATCTAATTTTATTTTTTTTGCAGTATTTTTTAACTACATTGCTATCAGAATCGACGTAAACTTCGTCAAATTTACATTTTATTACTTTTTCAAGAATATAATGAAATAAAGGTTTATTTTTAATTAATTTAAAATTTTTTCCTTTAATTCTTTCAGATTTTTTTTTTATTGGAATTATAGCTACTACTTTCATTTAATTTGAACTTTTTTACATTAATTGATCAATCAATTTTTTTAAAATTTCGTTTTTAGGGTCAAAAGTCATCTTGACTTTGCTATCATTTAAAACTGTTTTCCATAAATGATCATCTATTTTACTCATAAATTCAATTTTTTTAATTATTTCAACTTTATTATTTCCTTTGTACCAGAACGGACCCGAAATCTCATCCATGAAATGCCAACTACTTTCGTCATACTCTTGGTTTAAAAATAAAACTTTATGTCCTCTTGCAAGCAATTGGTAACCAAGATTGGAATGCGTACAGATACAAACATTAGATTTTTCTGCCACCTCAAATGAGCTGGCATCTTCTAAGTTATAATTTACTGCATTGCTTTTTAAAAATTTGTTTTCTTCTTTTTCCAAGTGGGTTTTATATTCTAATTTATCATTTCTTGAAGAAACTCTTGCTATACAATATTTTTTATTATTTGATGCACAATAATCAGATAATAAACTTAAGAAAAAAGTTTGACTGTTATTTAGAGAGTCTGGTTTATTTGAATTAGGTGTTCTAAAATTTGAGATAAACATAAAATCATAGTTTTTATTCGTTTTTTTTAAAACAATCTCATTACTAGAAACGCTCCCTGAGATGATAAAATTTGACTTCAGATATTTTTCAGTAAGTTTCTTTGTCCTTTCATCAAATAAAAAATAAAAATCAGCTTTTCTGTTTTTAATAATTTTAAAACCTTTCTCAGCTAAATTAGGAAACCAATAACCAAATTGATATGCGATACTTTTTTTTTCTGGAAAATAATCTTTAAATTTAAAGATTGACTCATCCCTGTCATGCCCCAGTGCAATATTACAATCAAATTTTTTCATTTTAATGAAAGTATTTGAGTCAGCAAGCGAAAATGATTTTCCTTTAATTTTTTGTTTAATGTAAAAAATAATAATTTTGATGATATACCGAATATAAATTTTTCTCCTATCAAAATAAGCGTAGTTTATTTTTCTATCAAAATTAAATTTATCTTTTGAAAAAATTAAAAGATCGGTCTTTTCAATTTTTTTTAACAACCATTTTTTTTTAAAAAAATTTAAAAAAGTAAACATATGATAACAATCTATATACTTTTTACTTTGGATATATCTATTCCAAGAGATTTAAGGCTAGTTATAATTTGATCTGAAAAAAAATGACTTGTAATAAAAATTAAGTCATAGCTTATGTTTAATATTTTTTGGGGATGTGAAATTTTAAAATTTGATCCACACAAATATTTATTTTGCTTTTCAGTATCATTATCAACTACTAATTTCACCTTACTAAGTTGTTTTTTGCTTAAAGAGCCAATTAAAGTTGTAGCCAATGCACTGCTTCCAAAAATTACTATATTATTTATTTTTTTATCTTCGAAATAACCTAAAGCTTTAGCTTTCATAAAAATTGATTGCTTAGATAATTTGTTCAGAATTTTGTTATCTTTATTGGTAAATTTACTTTTTTTGATTTTTTTAGTCTTTGTGGCCTCAACAAATAAATTAGGTTTACCCTCATAATAATTAGTTATTTTAAAACCATTACGTTCAAGTAAAATTCTAATGCTATTAATTGTAAAATAAGTAATATGCTGATGAAAAAATAATCCAAATCCTCCTAATTTAATGACCTCTTTTAAATTGGGGACATCAATAAAAATTTTACCACCTTTTTTTAAACTATCAGATACTTCTTTTAAAAAAATATTAGGATTATAAATATGTTCTAAGAGGTTTCTAAAAACTACAGCATCAAAACTTTCACTTGGGTACACTCCTTTTTTAAAAAAAACTCTTTTAATTCTCCTATTGCCCAAAAGTTTAATAGCTATATTTGTAGAAGAACAAGGGTCACATCCAAATACGTCCCATTTATATGTTTTTAATCTTTTTAATAAGTAACCGTCGAAACAAGCTATTTCTAATATTTTACCTGGCTGATTTTTACATCTTTTGAAAAATTCAATAAACTTTTCTATTTCACTTACACCCATTCCGGAGATAACTGGTGAGGGACAATTGTAATATTCTGCGGTGTAGACTTTGTTTATTATTTTTTCTGCCAGTCTTTTTGATTGTTGTACTAAACCGCACTTTTTGCAAAATGATAATTCAAAAGGATATGACTTAATTTTTTTAAGTTCTTTTTTTGGAATTGCTCCCCAAAAAACTGGGAATTTTTTTATTCTGTATAGAAGTTTAAACTTTGAATTTTTACAACTATTGCAAATCATTATATTTAATAGAAATTTAGATATATTATTTTTGAACTATTACGCCAATTCCGTACTTGAACTCTTGCTTCGGATCGTAAAATTCATGGAAACTATATTTTTTTTTAAGTCTTTTTTTAATTTCTTTCCAATATTTTGGTACACCTAACACAGTGTCTGAGAATATATCGTGTATTACAATTACCCCATCTCTTTCCAACATCTTTGAAAAATTGTTAAAATCTTTTTTTACAGTTTCATAACTGTGACCTCCATCAATAAAGATTAGATCATAAGGTCCAAGAATAATTGCTTTGTCTACTGTATCCTTTTCTGTAGAGTCTCCACAAATCAACGTTAATTTTTTAAATCTTAAATTTGCAAAAAATGTTTCCTTATTAATACCTCCAGGTGATACGTAGTCAATTGCGACTATCTTTTTAAAATTAAAAAATTTGTTTAAAAATGAGTTGTTTATTCCTGCTGCAAAGCCAACTTCTAGGAAACTTTTAATTTTCAAATTCTTTTTTTTTTTCGTGATTTTTTAAAAAGAAAATTAGATCGACAATTTCTTTAGGATTTTGCATATAATGATTTCCAGAACCATCATAAAACCTATATCCGCCAATTTCTAAATTACACATTTTTTTAACGGATTCGATTAATTTTCGTTTGTAAATCTTATTAGATTTAAAATTTTTAAATAAATAATTATTAGACATTAATTTTTTCTAAATCTTTTTCTATAAGCATCGCCTGGACCAAAACTATCATTTTTTTGCTCATTGTCTATTTTTCTAACTGAAAGAAGATACTTTTCTTTTTCTGTGAGTTGTTTTTTTTTTGTTTTGTTTAAATATTTTTTAAAATTCAAAAGTTGAGGTTGATCTCTTCTTCTTATATCAATTAATATTGTTTTTCTAGGTTTTCCAGAAATATTATTAGAACCTCCGTGCCATAAGTTTAAGTTCATCACGCAAATTGAGCCTGCTTTAGCATAGATTTTTTTTTCCTTTTTGTGATTTTTTAGAACATCTATTTTTTCATCTGGCCATCCTGTAATTTTATGACTTCCTGGAACAACTCTTAGCGGTCCGTTATCTTTTTTTGCACTATCTAAGAAAATAAAACAAACTATTCCTTTATATTTCTCACCTTTTCTTCTTCTGGGTAGCCAATCTATGTGTAATTTTTGAAAGCCACTGCCTTTTAAAGGATTTCTCAAATCTACTCCGCCAATTTTTAAATTATCTTTTATTACTTCGTATGCTGATGCTAATATCTCTGGTATAATTAATAGTTCGCAAAATATTTTATCTTTATTGATAAGATTTCCTAATCTATTTGCTCCTTTTTCAAACAACTTACCTTTTTTGTAATGCTTTTCTTTACCTTCCCATCCTCCTCTGTCTTTTTCTTTTAAAATTAATTTTTTTGAAATTGAATTCATTTTTTTTAGTTTTCTTTTTATATTATTTGAGGGTGGAAAAATTAAATACCCTTTTGAATTAAGTGTTTTTTTTTGTTTTTTACTTAAAAAATTATTACTAATATTTAAAGCTTCAAATAAATGATTTGTATCTTTAATTTCTTTTTTTAACATAAATTTAATATTCTTTTTTTATTATTTTACTTTTTGTTCCATCTTCCGTTAGTAAGCCGTGGGGTACAAAATCAATTTGTGGTAATATATATAAATTATTTTTAAAATCTGAGGTCAATTTATTTTTCAAAATTTCTGCTTCAATAGATGTTGTATTTTGAGCCTTTTCAATTTTTATTCGTAAATTATCGATAGGCAGTGGTTTGTCTAATACTATTTGAAATTGCCCAGACAACTTATCTAAATAGTTATTTATTATTGTTCTAATTTGAGAGGGAAAAATATTAATACCCTTAATTGTAAGCATATCGTCACTTCTTCCCTCTACGCTAAATTTAATCCCCTTAAAGCCACATTTACATGGTTTGGTATCATTAATTTTAATTATATCCCCAGTTCTATATCTTATAATTGGTTGAGACTCTTTATTAAGGGTAGTTATGACCATTTCTCCTCTAGCGCCTTTTTTTACCTCAATTGTATTCATTTTTTGTGGGTCAATTAATTCTAAATAAAGATTACCATTAGAAATAAAGTTTAATCCATTTTGACAATTAAAACATTCAGACCCAAAAACACTCCAAACTTCTGCCATTCCATAGTTAAAATTAATTGCTTTTATGCCCCAGGTTTTTTCTATTTTTTGTCTGTAATTTGGATATTGAAGTCCTCCCTCAGTACCTAATAAACCAAGCCTTAAACCTAAATCTTTTGGTTCTATGTCAAAAAATTCTTTTAAAACATAAATTAATTTATTTAAATAAGAGGGAGTACATGAAATAGTACTTGCTTTAGTGTTTAAAATTGTTTCAATCAATTGTTTAGAGTTTCCTACGCCGAAAGGGATTACAGCAGCACCCGCTTTCTCTAAAGATAAGTGATCAGTCAATCCACCCATCCACATACAGTAATTTAAACAATGAACTACCGTGTCATTAACTTTTAAGCCAGATATTTTTGCACACACTGAGCCTGTTTCCGTCATTAATTTAATGTCATTTTTTGTTAAAGCTAAAATTAATGGTTTATTTGTTGTTCCAGAGGTTCTATGAACTCTTTGAATTTTGGAATTATCTACACTTAAATTACTTCCATACGGAGGATTAATTTTTTGATCTTCAAGTAATTCTTTTTTTGTTGTGAAGGGAATTTTTTCGAATTCTTTTAAATCAAATTTACCTAACTTCAAACCTGAAAATTTTTTCTTATAAAAATTACTATGTTTTAAAGAATAATTTAAAGCTTTTTTTAAATCAGTTATATAATTTTTTTTTCCAATATTATCAAAAGAACTATTAAAAATTTTTTTCATACTTTTTTAGCTATTTTTTTGATACTTGTTATAGTTTCACTAAATTCGTTTTCTTTTTCGAATAGATAGTCAGTTAATTCTTTTCTGAGTTTAATTGTCAAAAAGCCGGGTCTGCCCATCGAAATCTTCTTATCATTAATTTTAATAACAGGTACAATAAATTTTGTAGTTCCGGAAATGAATATTTCATCAGCATCAAGCAACTCTCCTAAATTAAACATTTTTTCAATCACTTGAATCTTATTTTTTTTAGCAAAGTGAATAATTATTTTTCTTGTTACTCCTTTTAAAATTTTTGATGAAGAAGTTGTTAAAATACCATCTTTAAAAAAAAATATATTACCAGTAGTAGCCTCGGTCACATGACCGTATCTATCTTGAAAAAGTGCATCATCCTTGCCTTTTTCTTTTGCTTTTATTGAAGCAAAAAAACTTGGTAAAAAATTATTATTTTTTGACTCTGGAAAAATTCTTTCTAATTTTATTGTCATTACATCTAAACCTTTTTCAACTGAGCGTTTTTCTTTTTCTTCGGGATATTTTGAAACAATTATATTTATACTTGGCTTACATTGTAATCCACTATCAACAAATATATCTGGACCCACACCTCGATGAAATCCTACTCTAATTCTTTTTCTACCTGCTATGTGAGAATTTCTTCTAAAAGTTTCAACAATCCACTCTTTAACCTTTTTTTTATCCCAAAATACTTCTAGCTGAATAATCTTAGCTGACTCGTATAATCTTTCTATATGTTCATCTAACATAAATAATTTATTATTATTACTCATAAGTGTTGTCCAACATCCGTTGCCATACAAGTAGCCATGATCAAGCACAGAAACCTTTGCTTGTTCTTCTGGGTAAAATTTACCGTCTATAAAAATAATTGAGCTCATTTTAATTTCTTCAATTTTTTTGCAGGATTTCCCACAACCACTGTTTTACTTTTTACATTTTTTCTTACTACTGACCCCATTCCAATTATGGAGAAGTTGCCTATCATTACATCGTTATCGACCGAAGCATTTGGAGCTAACCAACAATCTGAGCCAACCACACTTTTACCACTTAAAATACAACCCGCTGTTATTTGTGTACGTTTGCCAACAATAACGTTGTGTCCGATTTGTACTAAATCATCTATTAGGACATCATCTTTTATAACGGTATTATCCATAGAACCTTTTTCAATTGATACATTAGATCCAATCCAGACTCTGTTACCAATTTCAATTCCACCAATATGAGGGAAATGCACGTACTGTTTGTTATTTTGTGAAAAACCATAACCTTCACTTCCAATCGTTGAATTTGATTTAATTACACAATTAGCTCCAACGCTTACTTTTCCCGTAATGACAACATTATTTAAAATCACACTGTTTTTACCTATCGTCACATCTTTATCTAAGAATGAATTAGCTCCGATATTAACATTTTTTCCAATATTTTTTTTATTCTTAATTATTGCAGATTTATGAATAAGATTTTTTGATTTTATTACAAAAAATTCATTTAATATTTTTTGAAAGTCGTACCTAGGATTTTTTGATATTAATTTTGGACAATGAATTTTTTTAGAATTTTTTTTATCAGTTATTACTAAAACTTTCATAAGACCATTTAATTTCTTCAAATTATATGTTTTTTCCTTGATGAGACTAAATTTCTTATTAATAACGTCAGTTAAAAAATATAGTTTATTATTTTTGATATTGTTAATTGATGATGCTCCATTAAGATAAAAATCTTTAAAATTAAGTTTTAATTTTAAAAACTTCGCAATTTTTGAAGCTTTTATTTTAGTTTTTTTTTCTATGAACATCTTTAAGAAGATTAGTTGCTTAAAAGGTTAAGCCTTATCATTGTGTTTTTTTTAATAAAAATTTTTGATTTCATGCCACAAATTTTTGAAAACTTATCAGGTGTTAGACCATTTCCTGGTCTTTTAAATCCAATATTATTCTCTGATAATGTTTCACCTTTTTCAATATTTTTTGATGCTACTAAACTTTTTCTTGCTAAAATTTTCATTTTGTTTTCAGACCTAACCGGAAACTGTTTAGAGTTACCTAACATCTTTAATGAAATTTTTATTTCATTAATCCATTTTTTTAAACCTTTCGGATCTTCAGAAAACCAATGGTCTGGGCCTTTATATTTTTTATTTAAAGTAAAATGTTTTTCAAAAAATTTTGCACCGTAGCCAGTCGCCAAAACTGCTGCTGCAGAACCCTCTGTATGATCAGAAAAACCCAATTTTAATTTTGGATACTTAAATTTTAAATATTTTAGTCTACTTATGTGAACATCTTCTGGTGGTGTGGGGTATTTTGATACACAAAGCATTAAAATAATTGGATAACCTTGATGTGCTCCAGCATTTTTAAGGGTAATTTCAATTTCTTTTAAAGAAGACATTCCACAAGATAATATTAAAGGTAACTTGGTTTTTTTTGCCTTTTTGATAAGTGGGATATTAGTAAAATCATCAGAACCGATTTTTATTGCTGGGACTTTTAATTTCAAAAGGAAATTAATGTCAGAAAAGCTTGATGGAGTAGAAAGAAATATTATTTTTTCTTTGTCACATTTTTTTTTAATTTTTGTCCAATTATTTTTAGAAAATTCACATCTTTTAAAAATGTTATACATAGGTTCCGAAACTGATTTACCTTTTATTTTATAAGAGAATAATTGCTTTTTATTGCTTATTAATTCATCAGTATTGTAAGTTTGAAATTTAATTGCATTTGCTCTTGCTGATTTTGCTACTGCTACCATTTTGAAAGCTTTTTTAAGGGAGCCGTCATGATTTATGCCTGCCTCTGCAATTACAAATGGTCTATTTTCTTTAGAGATACTTTTTAAAATTTTGATAAAATTCATTTAAGTATTTTATTAAACTTCACTTGTTTGTAGTTTTTAGAATTGAAATCTAAGTCATCTCTCACTACTGGCATTGAGAGATTTCCTTTAATATTATTTAAAAATTTTTTAATAAGTATATTTTTATCTTTAGTTTTAGAGTTTGGTTTAATGTCATATCTTAAAGAAATTCTAGGTGTGTCACATTTTTGTGGTTGAGTACCGTGTAGAATAAATGAAGACCAAAGAAATAAGCTTCCTGCTTCAGATATTAAAATTTTTTTTTTAAAAGATTGATAATCTTTGTCGTCAGGACTGTATTCGATAGTATCAGAATAATTATTCTTTAAATAATGGGGAAACTTTGTGGCTCCAAAACAATGGCTTCCTTCAATAATATTTAATGGTGACATTTCATTATTCACATCATTTAGATACAAATACAAAGTTAAATTATCACCAACTAAATTGGGATGATCTATTAGATCCATGTGAAAATCTATTCCTCTAAAATAAGTTACATCTCTATATTGCTGTTTTATATAAGAACCAAGATTGGCTGCTAATTGCTTTTCTGTAATTTTTTTTAACCAATTTGGTATCCAGCTATCTGGAACACCTATTACAAAGTTTTTTAAAATAATTTCATGCCTCTCACCCACAATCATTTTTAAAATTTTTTTAACCTCAGGATTATCCTCTATGAAAGATAGATCAAATTTTTCAGCAAAATTATTTTTACCCTTACCTGGATTTGTCTTTTTGGGATCAGGATTGGCTAAATAATCCTCCTCTGTCCTAAATAAATTTTTAGATAGATCGCGACTTTTAGCAACTTTATCGTAAATTTCTCTACATTTTTTCTTATCAATTATTGCTCCAAATTCTAACAAACCTTTTTTTAAAAAGTTTTTTTCAGTAATAGAATTCATAAAATATTTTTAATAATTAGGTTTGAACTCAAGTTGTTCAAATTTATCTGCCCAATATTTATCTTGATTTACTATCTCTTTAACTTTGTTTTTAGCAAACTTCATCTTTAAATCATCTTTTGCTTTTTCATATCCCAAAGATAAACAGTTCCACGCAAACGCATGATTTTCTGCCAACTTAGTCACTCTTTCAAAATCACTTATTGCTCTTTTTACATTTCTGCCCTTAAGATTTTTATTTAACTTAAAATTAATTTCTAAATTTTTATCATATGTAAGTTCAAATATTCTTTTTTCTTCGTCGGCAACCATGCCCTCTGATGTTTGAAAATTAAAACTTTCATTTTTTTTATTTTTTGTAGAAAGATTTGCATTATCAGCTTTTCCCTCTAAAAGTTTATTGTATAGTTCTGTATCTGGAAGTGGCTTACACAAAGAGAAAAGGCACCAATCCCAACTATAATTTTCTGCACATTCAAATGTCCTGTTTAATTGATCTGGTGTTTCCCCGGGGTATCCAGTAATAAAATTTGCCCTGTAATAAATTCTTGAATGTTTTTCTAAAAGGGGTGCTTTTTTATTTAATATTTTTAAAGTTAAAGGTTTTTTCATTTCTTTAAGCATAAGATCGTCTCCGCTCTCTATTCCTAAAGAAAAATATGTACATCCAGAATCAGCCATATAAGTAAGCAACTCATCATCGAGAGTTCCTAGTCTGACTCCATTTCCAATAGACCAAGTTAAATTATAATTACGTTCAATTAACATTTTACAAATTTGTATGACTCGCTCACGTGATACAGTGAAATCATCATCAACAAAGTCGATATGTTTAATGCCAAATTTTTTATAGAGTAATTCAATCTCTTTTAAAACTCTATTAGGTGAATGTGTTCTTACTCCAAAACCATTGAAATTTCTTACACTGCAAAAAGTACATCTAGCAGTACACCCTCTAACAGTTTGCATAGTAGCTAAAGGCGTGTCATATGCTACTGTCTGAGCTGCAGATAAAATTCCATGCTTATAATAATTTTTAATATCCACGACACCGTAATCTGGAATAGGTAACTCATCTACATGTTCTACTGGATCGTTTTTTTGAGAAAAATCACTTTTATTTCTGACTTTGTCAGTTTTAACAGGAACAACACCATTAACAATGTTGGTTTCCAAATTTAAATATTTTATCAATTGTGGAAAATGTTTTTCTGCTTCTCTGATAACTACGAAATCATTAAAATCTAATCCATGATTTTGTTCTTTAATTATTCCTGTAACATGAACACCCCCAGATACAATAACCAACTCGGGTTGTTTCTCTCTTAAATATTCACCTACACATTTAGCTGTTTCAAACGATGCCCCAAACATTACACTTATTCCGACTAAATCTGGTTTAAATTCTTCAACAGCTTCTTTCACCATCTTAAACCAATCTACTTTTTTATTTGCTTGAGATAGCTTTATACCTTCAATATGCATATCTAAAACTTTAACATCTATATCAGTTGTTTCATTTTTAATAGCTGCACTTAAATACATAATCCCTAATGGCGGATAAACCTCCCAATAATATTTGGACCTTTCATTATATTCATTAAGCTGTTTTAAGGTTAACCTAGGAATATTTATAAATAGAATTTTTTTAATTTTTTTAATTTTTTGTTTCATAATCTATTTGATCACAATGTAAGATATGTTTGGTTCATAAGAAAAACAATCAATTTTTACCTTCTTTAAATTAAATTTTTCAAGAAGTGCTTTTGTTTCGCCTGGCCAGTCCTCATTATTTAGCTCATTAAAGGCTATAATTGATCCTTTAGCCATTCTTGGTAAAAAATATTTCATTGCAATTTTTGTAGGTTTATAAACAACAAAGTCAAAATATAAAAGAGAAATCAATAAATGACCATTTTTCTTTAAATAATTAGGAATAGTCTTATTTGCATCTCCTTTTATTAGTTCTATTTTTGGTACATCATTTATAAATCTATTTTGATCATAAAGATCAATGCTATCTTTTAAATCATTAAGTATATTTATATTCTCTTTAAACTTGGGTTTTTTAATTTTTTTATCTGTATCAAACTTTGTAAATTTCGGTATCCCTGAAAAAGTATCGAAACCAATAATTTTTCTATGATAATTATATGGTTCAAGGATGCTTGATAATTTAGCCCAGGTCATCAATCCACCACCTTGATGAACTCCACACTCTACAATACTACCTTTCAGATCAATTTGCTTTTTAAAAAGTTCAAAAAATACCATAAATCTAGCAATGTCTTGTCTACGAACATATTTAGAAAAATTTCTTAATTTGTCGTTTGTTGAAAATAACGATTTGTCAAAAAAATTTTTGTTAAATTTTTTTATCATTTCCTTAACAGTTCTTGTTTGTTGGCAGAGTAAAAATACTTAGAATGAGAAATACCTTCTCTAAAACCAAGATTTTTAAATATTGAAATTGATTTTTTATTTTGTTTTTTAACTTCAGCATTAATAAATTTAATTCTTGGTAATTTAAGTTCTTTAATTCCTAATTTTATAATTGCTTTTCCCCATTTTCTATCTCTAACAATGTTATCAAGAGAATAATCTATCTTTACTTTATTATTTGAGGCCTCAAAACGTACTTGTCCTATTGGCAATTTACAAACTTCTAGCACATACATCGATGTTTTTTTACTTTTAATTTTATTTTTAAACCATTTTGAATGCTCTTTAATGCCAATTTTTTTATTTGTAAATGAGTTTTTAACCACATTCTTTTCATTTACCCAATTAAAATAAATAGGTAAGTCACTCATTTGCGTTTTCCTAATTTTTAAATCAGATATTTTACTTGGAAATAAAGCTTCACAAATTTTTAATGATCCTAATCCATCAATCAATGAAAAAATTTTTAGTCTTTTTAAGTAAAATTTATTTTTATTATTTATTATAGAAAATATGAATTTTCGAAGATTTTCAGTTTTTAAAGATTTGTAGTTTTTAAAAAAATAAATTAAATTTTTTTTTTTTAAGTTTTTTAAGCTCTCTTTTTGATTTTCTGATAAAGGAATTGCCAAAGATGGAACCCCTAGACACATCTTTTCTAAGTTTGTGATACCTCCGCCACCTATAGAAAAATCTGAACGAAATATGATCTTTTCTAATGAATTGGGATTTAAATAAAATACTTTTTTAACTTTTGAAAAATTTTTAATTTTTTGGTTAGCTACTATTGTTAAAGTAATTCCTTTAAATTTCTTACTTTCAAAAATATTTAAAAATTTTCGAACCAGAAATGGTACGTCAGTTCCACCGAAAGATAAAAGTATTTTATTAACTTTTTTTGGCTTAATTTTTATCTTATTTTTAAGATCATAATATTTTTTGTTTAGCAGCGAATATTCTGTTCCTAAAAAAATTTTACATTTCCTTGGAAGAAATTTTTTTACTAATTTTTCTTTATTATTTTCTACGTTTTGGTTTAAAAAATAATCACAAAAATGTTTTCTATTTACAAAATCACTTATCACCATTGATTTTTTTACTTTAGAACTCAATATTTTTTCCCAATGAAAGTTAAGACCATAGTGATCAATTATAAGTAAATCGATTTTTTTTTTTGCTATAATTTTTTTTGTGTCTTTCGCATCAATTTTTTGAAGTTTTTTTGACCAAATATTTTCTACATTAATTTTTTTTTCGTCTTTGAAAAATTTATTTTTTGGCAATATTATAATTCTGTAGTTTTTTTTATTAAAGAGTCTTTTAAATTTTTTATCTAAAAATCTTAAAATAAAATAAACTTTGTAACCTTTTTCTGATATTGACTCTGCTAAATTACAGCATCTAGATAAGTGCCCCATACCGTTTCTATTAGACGCATCTATTCTAAAAACAACATTCATGTAATTAAATTTACTTAATTTTTCTTCCAAGCATAAAAGCTTCAGCAGCATCAACGCCAACTGTTGCTCCTCTCCATGTATACAAAGCTTTTACGCCTTTTTCAGAACGAGGATGAGGCCATTTTTTTACCTCCATTTTGTAAGCTTTCAATGCCTCAATTTTTTTATTTTTTGTAAGAGATATATCTTCAAACCAATTAGGGTTAAATATTTTTGAACTTTTATCAATTCTCCATTCAGTACTTGATGGCACTTCAAAGAAAAATATATTTTTAACATACGAGTTTTTTTGGGGTCTAGAAGCAGTCAGGACAGCCTGGTTAACTATCTGATGATCAATATTTAAATCGTTGCTAAAATGCGTGTAGATAGTATCTACTTTAAATTTTTTTATGTATTTTTCAATAATTTTTACTATTTTTAACATAGGATAAGTGTCTAATTTGTTATCTGATAAATCCATAAAATTGTTAGATGAGGTACCTAAAATTTTTGCCGCAAGCATTGCAGCATTTTTTCTTTTTTTAATTTTTTTTTTTATCTCTTTTTTAATTATGTCTCTTGAGTCTTCTCCATTGGATATGAATAAATTGTTAACTATATGTTTCTCTTGAGTTAGTTTAGCTACGGTGCCCCCACATCCTAAAACTTCATCATCTGGATGAGCAGCAACAACTAAGACTGAATTTTTATTTTTTATCATTTAAGAGTCCACATTTTTTCAGCAGCATGCCAATCTTCAAGATTATCTATATCATGAATTCTCCATCTTGGAATTTCTATCATGCAAGATTTACTAGAAAATATTAATTTTTTTTTTTTCCACGAATTTTTTTTTCCCCAATAGAATTGTCCCGCATCATGAAAAGTCTCTGTTATATCTTGTGTCCTCTTATTATAAAACTTTGGGAAAATCATTTTTAAACCATTGTGTTTATTTTTTTTGAAAGATCTAAATATTGATGAAGTAAATCTACCTCCAGAAAAGACGTAATCCCATTTTGAATTTTTAATTTTTTTATAAGCTTTGATGATATCTTTCGGTTTCAAAAATGCTGCCGTAGGGTATATGCAGCAAACAAACTTTGGTGAAATATTATTTTTTTCAAGCCAACCAACAGCATGTTTCATCACATCTGCAGTTGATGCATGATCATTAGAAATATTTTTTGGTCTTAAAAAAGGCACCTCTGCTTTTAATTTTTCAGCAATATTTTTTATCTTTATACTATCAGTTGAGACTATTATTTTATCAAATAATTTTGAAGATATAGCGGCTTTTAATGACCAATAGATTAATGGATAACCCTTAAAATTTTTTATATTTTTATTTGATATTCGTTTACTACCACCACGAGCTGGTATTATTGCAACATTCATTTAAATTTTTAAAATATTTTTAATTGAATTAATAACTTTTTTTTGTTCATAGACTTTTAAATCGTAATAAATTGGCAGAGAAACTTCATGATCATAAAACTCTTTTGAAACTTTCAAGTCATTAAGATTATATTTAAATTTTTTTTTGTAAAATGATTGTAAATATATTGGAATATAGTGAACTTGTAACAATATTTTTCTCCTCTTCATTTTTTTAAAAAAAACTGTTTTCGAAATATTAAATTTTTTAAAATTAATTTTTAAGGGATATAAATGATATGCATGAGAAACACTATTTTTTACCTTTGGAATAGATATGTTTTTAATATTTTTAAATTCTTTATCATAGATTTTAGCAATTTTTTTTCTTTTTAAAATAAATTTATTTAATTTTTTTAACTGACTTAATCCAAGTGCGCACTGAAAATCAGTTATTCTATAATTAAAGCCTAAAAATTTCATATCATATTTCCATGGTTCATAAGATTTTTTTCTATCTACTCCGTGTGATCTTAGCATCTTAATTTTTTCATAAATTTCTTTATCATTTGTTAACACTGCACCTCCCTCACCGGTGGTAATGCCTTTAACTGGGTGAAAACTTAATGAAGCGCAATCTGAATATTTTGATGAATATTTATTATCACCATTAATACTTGCTCCGATTGAATGACAATTATCATTAATCAATTTTAATTTATATTTATTGGACAAATATTTTAAGGTTGGCCAGTCACAAGGATGACCTGCAAAATCTGTACATATGATAGCTCTTATTTTTTTTCTCTTTTTTTTTAAATCTTTAATTTTTTTTTCTAACTTTTGAGTATCAATATTATAAAAAGTGTTTTCAATATCTACAAATTCAGGTGTGGCACCAGAATATACAATTGCATTGCTAGTGGCTAAAAAAGATATTGGCGTGGTTAAAATAACATCACCTTTTTTCCAACCCATAGCTAAGCCAATTAAGTGAAGAGCGGCTGTTCCGCTTGAAAGGGCAATAGCATATTTAAATCCAAGTTTTAATTTGAGAGAGTTCTCGAACTTTAAAATTGTTGGGCCTTGTGTAATTAATTTACTCTTTAGCGCTTTTGTAACTGCTTGAATATCTTTCGAGTCAATAAATTGCCGACCATAAGTAATCATCTGATAATTAATAAATAATTTGACTATTTTTTAAAATTTTTCTTATTTCTAATGGTGTTAAAAACTTAGAATTTTCTTTACTATTATAAAAAAAATTATCTTTACAATTTTTACAGTTTTTATGGCTTTTTAAATACTTAGTTTTATCCCAATTCAAAAATTTTGATTTGGGGACAATCACAAAATAATCCTTAAATTCTAAAGTGTTTTTTGCATCATCTATAGAAATCATCTCCTCATGTTTTTTTTCTCCTGGTCGTATACCTGTTATATTAATTTTGGCTTTTGGATTTATAGCTTTAACAACATCAGTAACTTTATATGATGGTATTTTTGGAACAAAAATCTCACCACCCCACATTTTTTCAATACAGCTAAAAACAAAATTTATGCTTTCCTCTAAAGTTATATTAAATCTAGTCATTTCTTGATGTGTTACATTAACTGATTTTTTATCCTTATTTTTCATTAGATAAGAAATAAATGATCCTTTACTTCCCATTACATTTCCATATCTCACGACTGAAAATTTTATTCTACTGTCACCTTTGTAGTTATTGGCTGCAATAAATAATTTATCAGATACTAATTTAGTAGCGCCATATAAATTGATCGGAGAAGATGCTTTGTCTGTACTCAATGCTATCACTTTTTTCACATTATTTTGAATTGCTGATTGAATAATATTTTGAGCACCTAAAATATTAGTTTTAACAACCTCAAATGGATTGTACTCGGCGAGTGGTACATGTTTTAATGCAGCAGTATGAATTACAATATCAACATTCTGCATTGCAAAATTTAATCTATCTAGGTCTCTAACGTCACCTAAAAAATATCTTATAGGAGAAGGTGGATCATCTGAAAATCTCTCTTGCATTTTAAAATGTTTCTGCTCATCTCTGCTAAATATTATCAATCTTTTAGGGCGATAATTTTTTAATATCGACTCTATAAATGTTGATCCAAAAGAACCTGTCCCTCCTGTTATCATAATTGATTTATTATTTATATTTGTTTTCATAAATTAAGAAATTTCTTTTTTATTTAAAAGTTTTTTAAATGTATTGCTATTATTCTTTAAATATTGATACGTGCCCTCACTTTCTATCATTCCTTCTTTCAAAATTAAAATTTTATCACAATTTTCTAAAGAATGTACTCTATGAGTTACAAAAATAATAGTCTTGTTTGATTTAAATTTTAAAATTGAATCAATAATTTGCCTTTCTGTAACTGTGTCTAAAGAACTTGTGCTTTCATCCATAATTAAAATATCTTTATCAGCGTAAATTGCTCTAGCTATACTTAACCTTTGTTTTTGACCGCCGCTAAGTCTTATTCCATCTTCCCCAACTTTTGTTTGGTAATTTAACGGTAGCTTATTTTCTATAAATTCAGAAAGTTTGGAAATTTTAGCTGCCTCTTTTGCTCTTTTTAAATTAATCTCATTTTGATCCATTCCATAAGCTATATTATTGAGAATTGTATCATCAGCGATAAAAGGAAATTGAGGAACATACGCTATAAGTGACTGCAATTTTTTCATATTACTTGAATTAATTTCAATTCCATCAATTAAAACTTTTCCGCTTTTTGGATTAAGTAAAGCAGTTATTAAATTAATAAATGTTGATTTTCCAGAACCGCTGGAACCTGTAATGCCAGTGTACTCCCCTTTTTTAATTAGAACATCTTTCGTTATTAAAACTTTATTTTTATTATTAGGATAAGCATAATTAATGTTTTTAAGATTTAATTCTTTATTAAAATTGAATTTTCCATCAATTGATTTTTTTATATTAATATTATTTGGTTTATTTTTACCCAAATCTCTAAATATTTCATCAAAAGAAGGTTTATAATATTTATAATTTCCAATTTCTTGAAATATTACTTGTGCATTAGGAAGAATTCTATGAAGAGTAATCGTGTAAATGCCTATTAGAAGAATAATCTCTGATAAACTCGAATAATCAACTAACATAGAATAAATAATTATTCCAAATGCTAATAAGTAAGTCATCAATTCAATTATTATTTTAGGAGATGAAATAAAAAAAATTTTTTTAACAGAAACATTAGCTAATGTGCCAGATATATCAAAAAAATTTTTTATGTAGAAATTATAACTATTATTTAATTTTATGTCTTTGATCGATTTAAAAGCTTGATCTACAATTTTAAAAGATTTTGTTGAAGCGTCGGCCTGCTGTTTTCCATAATTTGACATTTTGTTTTTTAAAAACAAAAAAACAAAAAAATAGAATATTAATATTATCAGTGTAATTGATGAGGTTATAAAAGGTTCCACAATTAGTAAGATGCTGAATAATAGTGCAGAACTAAAAAATTTACCGCAAATTTGAAAAAAAGGATGAATTATTCCAATTACAATATAATTAATTTTTACTTGCACTTTTTCTAATAAGTTATTTGTACTGTTTTCTAGGTAAAATGAATATGGCTCTACTAGGTACTGATTGAATAGTCGTTTTGATAAATTGAGCCATATATTGTGGCTTACATAAGCATCATACCAAATATCAAACCACCTAATTAAATAATTTAAAACTAGAACCAAAAAAGATACTAGAGCAAGTATTATAATAGTTTGATTATTATCTATGTTTAAAAATTCTTTAAAATTAATTAAGTATAAATTTGAGTCTAATATTTGTTGATTAGAAATAACTGCTAAAAATGGTATTATTGACGCAACACCTATCAAATCCATTAAACCAGATAAAAATTTTGTTATTGATAAATTAACAAGTTGTTTTTTTTCTTTTGTCTCTAGAAATTTAAGTGATTTTTTAACTTCTTGAATCATTTGAGTAATATAATTTTAAAAATTTAAACAATGGAAGAAAGTTCGGTCTCCAAAAACTCAATCTTAGTAGTTTTAAAAAACGAATAATCAGATTAGATGCTATAGCTATTACCTTTGTATAAGGATAATAATCTATTAAGATTTTATAAAACATGTTTGAGTTGGCAAACTGCTTTTTTACAAAATCTAAAGAAAAATTATTAATTTTTAAAAGTATCAACACATCGGTTATTTTTCCAAAAGCTAAGAGAATTTGGATTGTGTTTTCAAAAATTTTTTTCTCAATTGTAGTTTTCGGTTGTATAATTCTTTTATTTATAAAAAAAATATCACTTGTAATACATTTATCAAACCACATTACTGCTGGTGAAATATTCAATAACGAAAATCCCTTTCTATCTAAGTGACCAATTGTTTCTCCTATTAATGGTTCATTCAAATATTTAAAAACCCAATCCCCATGAACTCTAATTAATGAAATATTTTTTAAATATTTTTGAGTTCCTTTAATAATATCTAATTCACTTCCTTGAGTACACAAAGTGAGTAAATCAATTTTATTAATTTTATGTTTCTTGAAAATCTTATTTAAATTAAATGTTTTTAAATTAATTTTTTTTTGTTCATCAAATTTTTTATCGTCTCTTATCAAATCTAATATTTTGTGGTTAGATTTGAAATAAGAACTTGTAGTTGAGTCTGAATTAATAAAAAAAGTTTTTTTTGAATTATTTTTTGCAATACAATATTTCAAAACATTTAATCTTAATTTTTTAATATTTTTATTTTCTTCTTTAAATTTTTCTAGAAAGATGGGTAGTGGATCAATAACAGTGTAATTTATTAAGCTATTTTTACAATTTTGCAAAATAGTTTTTATAAAATTCCTGTCCGACCCAACATCAACAATTTTTATTTTTTTTTTAATCATTATATTTTAATCTGCTAATATTGACGAGCTAAAATTTCCAAATGGAATTAATTTATGATTAAAAGTATTTAGAGTCACTTGGTCTAAAATTTCTTTAAGTTGAATATTTTTTTCGTCTAGCTCATTTTTAATTTTTTTGTCTTCGAATTTATTTTGAATAATGAGCATTTCTTTTACAGCTAAATCTATTTCATCACTTGAATTATCAATATCTTTAATATTATTTTTTGATAATTGAAAATTGGTACACATGTATCCAAGAGGAAAAGAAAAATTTTCCTCAAATTTAATAAATTCATTATTTTTAAGATTTAAAACCTTTTTAGGTAAAAAAACGCTTTTTTCATCTAACATAAAATAATCTAGGTTGGGTAAATAATTTGTTAATAAAACAGGCTTTTTAAAAAAAGTTGGTAAAGACCAATATCCTGAAGATGTTCCAATACAAAATTCATTTTTTGCTGCTAAATAAACATCCATAAAATCACTTTTATGTTCTGAAAAAGGATAATCAATTAAGCCCTTTACGTTATCAAGTCTTGTCATGGATTTGTCTCCCACTCTAACTACTCGACCGCCATTTTTGTAAATTGTATTTACTGCTTTTAAATAGCTACTGGGCTTTGCATTAAACAGATCATTACCTTTTCCCTCTCTCACATGAAGAGTAACGAACCAATCTGAAGGTGAAATACCTAGATTTTTTAATATATTTTTTCCTTTGTTTTCCTGTTCCTCTGTTAATTTAAAAAAACACTTCAATAAATTTTTATTTTTAAGCATTTCTTGCCTTATAAAATTTACTGCCGCGTACCATGGGTAATGTTTGCCTTTAAAAGGTAATGTAAATTCTAAAGGTATTTTTTTCAATTCATAATAAAATTTCAATTTATTGAATAAATCATCTGACTTTATAAAATTGAGGTCTTTCTGAAAAAATGTTGCTAAAGTTGGATTTGTAAATGAATGGTTATCTTGAAGTAATACATTGGGTTTTAAGTCAAGATTTTTAAAAATTTTTTTATAAATTAAATAATAAAAAAGTGGATTATGGTTTCCTAAACTTCCACTTAATTGTTGAAATGGAATAAATTCTTGATTTAAATTTTCTAAATTATTTTGTTTTAACCATTCATTATTTATATTTTCATAGTTTTCGAAAATTTTAAATCCATCATTAGGATTTTTGCTATAATTTTGTAAAATAATTCCATGATTAAATAAATAAGAGGGATTATTTGAATAAAGTTTAAAATATTTTTTTGATAAGGAAATAATATTCTCAACTTTTTTTTCATAACTACTAAATTTTAAAGATTTTAATTTTTTCTGATCTTTATTGATTTTATTTAAAACTTTATCAACTTCGATAGATTTAAAAAAATTGATAAAAATATTCTTATATATATTTATTAGAATCCTAAAAATTTTCATGACATTTTAAATATTTTTTCAATTATTTCTATATCTTGCAATCCATCTTGGGCTGTACTCAAAACTGACTTTTTTTTTTTTAAATAATTTGCAAAATTTGATGTTTGGTTTTGAAAACACCAATTTTTAAATTTTAAAATTTTTGTTTTTTTATTTTTCATCTTAATAATTATTTGAGAATAATCTTTTTTTTTAAAAGGGTTTTGTAAAATTAGCTTAATGTATCCTTCGGAATATTTGATATAAATAAATTCTTTAAGTACGTTATCCATTAAATATTTGTTCTTGAGTACTATATTAATATTTTTTTTATTTTCAAAAAAAACTGAACCTTCTCCAAGTTTTGATAAATTAACTTTTTTTATTGAAATATTGCCAAATATAAATTTGATTAAGTTTACGCTGTGGCAATGAGTATTTAAATATTTTTCAAAAATTTCTTTTTTTTTAATGAGCTTTTTATTTAAACTATATTTTTTTTTTCTTAAATTAGATTTATGCTGAATGAAATTCTTAGTAATTGGTTTCACTTTTCCCACAAAAGAATTATAGTTTACAGAAATAATTTTTCCGAAAATTTTTTTATTATGTATTTTCTTTAAGTGCTGGACAGCATCATCACTTCTTTTCATATAGGATATGCCGAATTTTAATTTATTTTTTCTTTGAATCTTCACCAATCGTTTAGCCTCAAAAGATTTAAGGGAAATTGGTTTTTCTGATAAAAGATTAATATTTGATGATAAAATTTTTTTAGAAACTTGGAATGTATTTGGACGTTGTACAATACATATTATTGCATCCAATTTTTCTTTTTTGATCATTAAGTCTATATTTGTGTATATTTTTGTAATTCCGTATTTTAATGAAATTGGCTTTAACAAATGAAGATTGTGATCACAGAGAGCTTTTATCTTAAAATTTTTATCATCGTTAAAACAAGGTAAATGAATAGTTTGTGACAATGGGCCTAGACCTACAATACCTATTTTAAATTGTTGCATTATTTTAAAAGGTTTTGATTTTCTTTCAAAAAACTACTTCCTATTTTAAAAGATGGGGATTTTACGTAACTATAATTGAATAAACTCCAGAATTTTTTTTGTAAGTCAATTGACTCTTGATCGTCTATCCATTCTTGTTTTATTCTTTTTATGTTTTCATTTACTGCTGATGAAATTTCTTCAGGAGTGTTTTCAATTAAATTAATTCCTAAATTATTTAATGTTTCAGTTTTAAAACTTTTTTCAAGATTCAACTCGATAATTTCTGAAAAAGTTAAAAGTCTTTTTTTTTCCTCAGAAAAAAATTTTTTAGGTATGACTAGTGAGTCATGATTAAAACAAGAAAAGTTTACTGCTGGCCAATTAACATAAACAATTGGCCTATTAAAAATCTCTGGAATTACTGAAATTCCTGACTCTGAATAAACTGCCATGAAACACTTACTAGCTAAAAATATATCTAGAAAATCAGATTGGGACTCGGACATAGCATAATCAATTATTTTTGAATTATTAGTCTTAATACCTTTTTCAACTTTGGATCCCATTCTTAAACAAGAAAAACCTTCATTAGTTAATGACTCCATTGCGGGTAGATAATTGTCGATATTGGAGTCTCTGAAATTATGGTACGACCAATCAATTTTATTGTTATAAAATTTTAAATACGCACTGTCTCTTGAATGAAAGCATATGTAATTAAATTCTTTGATTTTCATTTCTTCTAAATATTTTTTTCCAAACAATCGTTCATCCTCATTAAAATTTAAAAAAATTTTTCTTGTTTCTGAAATTTGTTTAAGTTCGTCTTGATTAAAAACTTCTAATTTTTTTTGATTTACTTTTGATAAATATAAATTGTGTAAAAATTCATCAAAATTAGTCAATGCAATTTTATTGTGACCTGGAAAAAACTTACTTAAAGCAAAGAATTGTTTCCAAATTTCTGAAAAAATTAAAAACTTTACTTTTCTATCCCATAATTTAAACCAAGTTTTGTTGTATTTTGTATTGTCCTGAACAAAGAAAAGATATTTAGTATTATCTTGTATCTTTACTTCCTTAATTTTTAAAAGCCAAAATAAAGGATAAATATTTGCTATTCTGGAAAAACTTACAGGAAGGAACTTAAAGTTTTTTTTAATAAAAAATATTCTGGAAATTAAGATTAAAAACATTGAAATTGGGAAAAAAATTGAAGCTAATAGTAGAATTTTTTTTTTATTATAAATTATTTTAAAAATCTTCATAAGTATTCTGTAAAATATAAAGTTAGAAAATTTTAAAAAGGAAGGATGAATTTTCCTTTTGAATTAATAAACTCTTTATGATTATTAACAATTAAATTTTTTTTGTTCCAAGCCAATAAAAGAATATTTTTAATATCATCTTTATAAATTTTTTTGGAAGGGAATACTGGTAGTTTAAAATTTGGAGAATAAGTAAAGTGCTTGTTTCTATTATCATCTACCAAAAAATTTAAAAAGTTAGATAATTCAAATTGATGCACAAGTAAAGTTGAGCTATGAGATGCTCCATATCCCGCGATTGGATGACCATTTTTTTTAATTTTATTTAACTTTTTATGTAGTTTTTTTTTAAGTACATAGATTTTTTTACTAAATTTTTCGTAAAATTTTTTTTGGTAAACTCCATTTTTTTTTTTCTTGACGTAGAATTTTTTTTTCACTCGCAACAGGCAGTTCGTAAGATTTATTTATTTCTTTTATTTTTTTTGCTACAACTAAAAGTGATCCGCTTTTTGGACTAGTAATTCTTGCTTCTAATATTTTAAAACCTGAGTTATTTAAAAGTTTTTTAAGACTTTTAAGAGAAAAATAAGAAAAATGCTCATGGTAAAAATAATCAAACATATTATTTTTCATTTGTTGGGGATGATAACCAGTCTCAACAATAAAAATTCCTTCGTTGGACAATAAGTTTTTTATGTTTTTCAAAAATTTTTTTGTATCTTCAATATTAGCGAAAGTATAAGTTGATGAAATTACTGTAGGATATCCAACATCCTTAATTATTTTTTTTACTGTACTTTCATTAAAAAAACTATTTATTGTTTTTAAGCCTTTTGAGTTAGCCAATTTCGAAATTTGTATTGAAGGCTCAATTCCAATAAATTTCATCTTATGTTTTTTGAAGATAGATAAAATTGTTCCATCGTTACTGCCAATATCAACACAAAGTGAATTTTTTTTAATCTTAAATTTCTTAAAAATTTTTTTTATTTCCAGCAGAAAGTGATGTTTTAGTTCTTGTGTGACTTGAGTCCTATAAGTAAATTTTTTTTTATAATAATTATTTTGATTGATAAAATGTTTTAAAAATAAATGTGAACACGTCATGCACAACTGAACTTCAACTGGATATAATTTATCATGAATGGTTGAAATTTTTTTTTTTGAGAAATTATCAACAAAAGGAATGCTTCTTAACTTCAAAACATTTTGAATTTTTTTTTTTCCACAAACTGGACAAAAATTTTTTTTTTTTACAACTATCATATTTATTCACCTAAAATAAATGAACTCGTAATCACCTTTAAAACCAGAGTTCTTAAAAATCCATTCCCATTCTTTTGGAGAAAAAAATGACTCACAAGTCAATGCCCAGCATTGCAAATTAAATAGTTCTTGGTCATTATTGTAGCTTTCTGTCATAACGTAGCTTTTTTTACCTACTCTTTGAATCTCCTTTAGAGTAAAAAAAACATCTTTAATATTCAGATTATGTATAACTCCTAGTGAGATGACTAAATCAAACTCTTTATTTTTATATAAAAATTTCTTTTGAGCTTTATGAGAATATAAATGCCTTTTAATCTTTGGATGTGAATTTCTTATAGCGTATTTTGAAATATCAAACCCAGATATTTTGAGATCTGGAAGAAGTCTTCTTAATTCATATAATAAATAACCTTTTCCACATCCTACATCTAATATTTTAGAACTATTTTTTAATTTATAAGTTTTAATTAAATTTAAAGCTACCGATCTCCATCTACCCTCTATAAATTTGTATCCACCGTAACCATATTTTCTATCACCATCCCAGTAATCTTTTGAATACTTTTTTGCTATTCCCATACATTTTACTTTTTTACTCACCATCCTCTCTAAATATTTTCTTCTGCTAGAATTGTGTAATTTTTGAATAAAGTTTCTAAGTTTCATCAGTTTGATTCAAGACTTTGTTTTATCTTCCAAAGTGTATTGATTTTTTTTATATCTTTTTTAGTTCTAACTTCCAATTTTTCAACAGCGAAGCAAATTATTTTTTTTTTATTCAAAATAATATTTAAAACTTTATTCCTTTCTTTAAGTGTTTCCGGTAATTGGAATAAACTGTACGCAACTATACCATCAATGCTTTTTAATTTTTTTAATAAATCTTTTAAAATTAGAAAAGAGTTTTTCATTTTATACTCACTCACACTTAGCAAGAAATCAAAAGAATTATTTTTGCAAAAGTCTTTAATTACAATGTTTTGAACGTGTTGAGGAGCCCTCTCTCCCATAAAGCTTCTGCTAAATATATAACCCTTAAGCCTCATTATTATTCGGGTAATTTATAATTCATCGCTAATTCAGATACTTTTTTAAGTGTGATTGGCTGAAAAAATTCTCCAAGCTTTTTATCTCCATAAGGTGAAAAAATACTTTTAAATCTACAATTCATTGACCATCTAGTTTCATTCTCCAGGTTTACTCTATTACCGTGAGGCAGCGATTGATTAAATAACAAAATTTCTCCTCTTTTTATATTAATCCATTTTACATTTTTTTTAATTTTCTCAAAAATTATTTCACTATCTTTTGAAAGTAATGATTTAAATTTTTTTTCAATTTTTTTATATTTCGAAGGTGGAAGCAAATACATAGACTTTGTTTTGGAACAATTAACTAGTGGCATCCAAACTACTACTTCAAATGGTGAGTCACCTGACCAAACATCTGAATGAATAGGTAGAAGTGAGGAGTCGTCTTTAGGTAATTGAATGCTTAGACTAATATTATTTTGCATCATTAATTCATTTCCAACTAATAATTCTAGGTAAGGTTTTGCGCTTAGGAAGAAATTTTTTTTGAATCTAAAGCTTTTGTTAATATGTGAAATAAGATTTACGCGAAACTTATTCAAATCATCAGACTTTAAAAACTTATGAAAATTGTTAAGTAGAAAACTATTGTTATAGTTTTTTTTAATCTTTAATTTTTTTTTTATAAAATTTACAAATTCTTTCTCAATTTCATTAAAAAATTTTTTTGGAATTTTTTTAATTATATATCCTTTTGTTTCAAATTCTATTGATATTTTTTTTTCAGCATCTGATATAAAATTATACATTTTGTTTTAAGATTAAATCTTTAATATTTTTTATTGATAAAAAATTATTGTTTAATAAATCTTCTTGAGTCCCATAATGTTTTATGAATTTATCTGGAAGACCTAATCTTGTTATTTTTTTCGAATGATCAGGCATTTTGTCATTTACAAATTCTAAAATGCTACTTCCAAATCCTCCTGCTAAAACATTTTCCTCTATAGTAACAATTTTTTTTACTTTGGGTATCCAATTTAAAAGTATTTCTTTATCCAATGGTTTGACAGTCGGCATGTGTAATACTCCTACTGTTTTATTTTCCTCAGAATTTATTTGTCTTGAAGCCTCAATCGCTCTTTGTGCCATTACACCTGTAGTGATGAAAAGGTAATCTTTTGGTTCAATTAAAAGATCACCCTCACCAATTTTTTTGTTTTTTTTACTTGTTATAATTTTTTCTCCTCCTCTAGCTATTCTCACGTACAACGGCCCTTTGTATTCAGCTGAGTCCTGCATTAAAGCTCTCATTTCTAATGCATCACATGGCGATATAATGGACATATTAGGCAAAGAACGCATTATGGATAAATCCTCTATAGCCTGATGTGTTGGGCCAAGTGGTGCGTAAACCAATCCTCCACCGTTTCCTATTAATTTAACTGGTAAATTATGAAGACATAAATCAACAACTATTTGTTCAAAACATCTCCTAGTTATAAAGGTAGCAATAGTATTCACATATGGAATGAAACCTTCTAAAGCTAACCCTGCAGAAAGTCCTATAATTGCCTGTTCACAAACGCCCTCCATGTAAAATCTCTCTGGAATGTTTTTTTTAAATTCATTAAGGACCCCGGGGCCTAGGTCTGAGCCCACAAAAACTACCTTCTTATTTTTTGTGGCAATATTATAGACTGTATCTAGACAAGTTTTTCTCATTTTTATTTTAATGAATTATTTATCTGAATTATTTCCTCAGGAGTAAAATTATTCTTATGATGCCAAAAAGGATTGTTCTCGGCAAAACTAAAACCTTTACCTTTCACGGTATGGCAAATTAAAATTGAAGGATATTTTTTAATTTTAACCATTTCTTTTAAACTTTTCTTAATCGTTTTCACATTGTGGCCATCTACTTCTTTTACTTTAAATCCAAAGCTTTCCCATTTTTTTTTTAAAGGTTCGAGATCAAGAACTTCTTTGGTGGGACCGTATGATTGAATTTTATTATAATCTAATATTACTTTCAAATTATCTAATTTATGTTTACTGGCTATCATAGCAGATTCCCAGATTGAACCCTCGTTTATTTCGCCATCACCGAGTATCACGTATACACCAAATTTTTTCTTTTTTAATTTTCCAGCTAATGCCATTCCGACCCCGATCGGCAAACCATGTCCCAAAGCTCCGGTTGAGGCTTCTACACCTGGAACTTTTGTTTCTGGATGACCTCCTAGAATTGAACCAAATTTACTTGAGGTTTTAAGAATTTTTTTATCAAAAAATTTTTTATCAGCTAAAATTGAATACAAGGCTAAACAACCATGCCCTTTACTTAATATGACTCGATCTCTATTTTCATTTAATGGGTCTTTATTATTAAACTTAACAATATCATCGTATAATACACGCAGAATTTCAACTAAAGACATTGCTGAACCCATGTGGCCTCTTCCTCCGCCTATTAAACAGTCAACTATCAATTTTCGTAAATATTTTGATCTTTTATCTAAAATAATTTTTTTTTTCATTAAATTTTATTTAAAGTATCTACAACTTTTCTCAATTCTTTTTTTGTAAGGTATTGATGAATAGGTATAGTCAAAATCTCTTTGCTCTGTTTTTCAGTTTTTGGAAAATCTCCTTTTTTATAACCTAAGTATTTTGCTGCAGGTTGTAAATGAAGTGGAATTGGATAATGAATAGCTGTTCCAATATTATTTTTTTTTAAATAATTAGCTACTTTATCTCTGTCTTTTGTTTGTATTACGAATGTATGATATGTATTAAACTCATAAGGTTTTTCATTTTTAAAAAAATATCTCGCTCTATTTAGATTTTTTAAATAAAATTCAGCATTTTTTCTTCTTGCACTTATAATATACTTTAGATTCTGCAATCGAAAATTTAAAACTGCAGACTGAATAACATCCATTCTAGAAAGAAAGGAAAAATGCTTAACCAAATTTCTATTTGCTAATCCATGGTTACTAAAAGTTTTAGCCTTATTAAAAATATTTTTATCATTTGTGGTCAAAAAACCCCCATCACCAATAGCATTTAAATTTTTTAACGGGTGAGTTGAAAAGCACCCTATCTGACCAAAACTTCCAGCAGGTTTACCATAATATTTTGAACCAATTGATTGGGCTGCATCTTCAATTATAGGAATATTATATTTTTCGGAAATAGATTTAATTTTTTTCATTTCGCAAATTCTGCCTGTCAAATGCACTGGCATAATTGCCTTAGTTTTTTTGGTAATTGCTGATTCTATTAAATCTGGATTTATATTTTGATCATCCAGAACGTCCACAAAAACTGGTTTAGCTCCAATATGAGTAATCACAGAAGTTGAGGAAATAAATGAATTTGGGGGTGTAATTACTTCGTCGCCTTTTTTTACTCCGAGTAAATATAATCCTAATGTTAACGCATCTGTTCCACTACTCAAAGCGACTGCATATTTTGTTCCACATAATTTAGATACTTTTTTTTCAAAAATTTTTGTTTCTAATGAGTAAGGATTTACATACTCACCTTTAGATAACGTTTTTTCTATAATCTTCATTAAACGTTTTTTTTCATTCTTCCATTGAAGTGGTAAATTGACGTAAGGAATTTTCATTAATTATAATACCAAAGTAAATGTCTTTGACCCTGTTTTAAAATTTTTTGATAATGAGCATTTTTTAAATCAACTAATATTAAATCACCTTTTTTGCAAGTAACCTCTATTGACTTTGATTGATTGTTTAATAAGTCCAGATCTTGCTGATTAATATTATGAGAACTATTGGAGCCCGTATCAAAGTCAAAATCATTGAGAAGAAGATTCTTATGAGCCTCTTTTATATTTTTAAGATGCATAGATTTTTCAAAAACTACTGTTGGACCATTATCTGTATTGACTTGATTTAATGCTAATGCACATCTCAGTGAATGCAAAGCGTTGTCAATATGAGGTTGACCTGCAATCATTTTTTCTCCTGCTTTTTGCAAAATTGCCGGATGTTCAAAAGATCCATCGTGAACTAAGTTATAAATTAATAATGGAGAATGCCATGTCATTTGGTAGATAAAATAAATTATTCGCATCTCAATTTTTTTAGTAATTTTTTTAAAATAATTATTTACATAGTTTAGTCTTTTAATTTTAATTGAGCCATTTAGTTTTTCTACAGCTATACCATTTTTTAAAACAAGATTTGTAATATTTGTCTTAGAAGAAACTTGATCTAAAGGTAAGATATCTAAAATTTTTTCACACTCTTTTTTAATTTCATTAATTTCTTTCTCCTCGTAAAAATTATCATAAATAGCATATCCATTTTTTGAGAGACTTTTTAGGATTTTATTTATTTTTGAATTTTTAAAAGTTATTAATATAATTAATTTTAATCTTAATTTCCAAAAGATGTGGTCAAATCCAATTAAAAAATTAATGACTCTTAGGGCTTTTTGTTTTGGTAACCTTTTGATAAAAGTTAGATTGTTTACAATTTTTCTAATCATTGCCAAATATTTGTTTTAAATTTAATCGATCAAAATCTGAAAATCTAAAATCCTTAAAATTTTTTCTTAACAGACTGTTATCAAATTTTAAATCATGTTCTTTTTTTTTTGAGTAATTTTTTTTTATAATAAATAATTTTCTATTAAATTTTTCTGATATTATTTTTATAATTTGATTTATACTTAATGAGTTTCCTGAAACGAAATTAAGCATTTTTGCTTTTGTTTTTTTTTTTAAGACATTTTTTATAAATCTGCTTAAGTCCTCAACATATAAATAATCTCTCATTTCGTTTCCAGATGTATTTAAAAAGAACTTGCTCTTTTTATTCTGAGATTTTACAAGTTTGCTTATTATATTTTCATTATTAATTTCGTTACCAAACACACCTGGAAGTCTTAGAATTAAATAATCATATCCAATTTTTTTTGAAAAAAATTTAATAGTTTTTTCTTGAAAAATTTTCATTAAAGAATAATTCGTAACTGGAGATAATTTTGTTTTTTCTGAGATTTTTTTTTTTACCTTCATAATTACCGTATACCTCTACTGAGCTTAAAAAAATTATCTTTTTGGGAGGGTTTTTAAAAAAGAAACTGAATAAATTTAGAAATATATCCATATTCTTTTTAAAATTATTAAAATTATCACCTTTAGTTCTTTTTATTCCAGCAGCAAAAATTATTATAGCGTTTTTAAATTTATGTGATTTTTTTTTTATTTTTTTTAAATTCAAAAGATCAAGGTTTTTTGAGTTAAATTCTAAGATCTTATTTTTAATTTTTTTTTTTATGCTATTTCCTATAAAACCAGAAGAGCCGAAAAGTATTACCATTTTTTATGATTGTCTTTTTAAAAGTTTTTTCTTAATTTTGTATTTTTTTAAAAATTTATTAATTTCCTCTGTTGAAGCATTTTCTGATGGAGAAAATTTTGCATAATTTACGATACTATTTTTTTTGAATGGACCCGTAGTAACTTCATGGTAAAGAGTCCAATTTGTCAGGGGTATAGTTAAATGATAATAAGGCGCGGATATTCTGTAAATAAAACCAGTATTTGACGTATTTTTTGGGGAATTTTTTTCTCTAAGTTTAACTTTCTTAATTAACCTTCCTTTGTCATTAAGAATATATATATCAATAGCTCCTTTGATTAGATGGTAAGACTCACTTATATTTTTTGGATGTCTGTGCGGTCTGATGTAACTAAAACCATTAATACTAATTAACATTTCTTGTGTTAAGTGATCTGTAGAATTATGAAGACAAATTCTATATCTATTTTTTTTATTTTTCTTTGCTTTAATTTTTAAAGATTTAAGTTTTGAAAAATTGTAACTTACAATTTTCTTTTTATTAAATTCTGCCCAAATATTTTTTTTCATTTTTTTCTATTTAGCTTTAATATTTTGGGATTAGTTATTCTAAAATCTAAACTACATCTTGTGATTGAACCTAAATTTTTACTGCCCCCATGAAGTAAATTTGGATGAAAAATAATTGCCTCTCCAATTCTAAGATTTGGCCGGATATAATTAAAATTTTTAACGTATTTTTTTTTGAAAACTGGAGATAAATATTTTTTTTGATTTTCTAGATTGGATTTTTTATGAACTTTTAAATGACTTTTTGGTGCAAATCTTAAAGTATATAATTTTGAAAAACCAATAATGGGGCACCAGACAGTTATTAAAGCTTTGTGATTATAGTTCTCGGAACTGCCATAAAATAAGTCAAAGTGAACTCCCCCAACGTCTTTAAATCTATTTTTTTTAACCAAATTTTTTGGTCTCGCAAGCCTGAATGCAGTGGCGTTTTTCCTAATTTGATTTTTTTTTAACGATGCAACCCAATTTAATTCTCTTTTAGAGTGACCCCAATAACTTTTGCAAATGTGGTGTATAAATTTATTGCTCAAAATTTTTTTTTGTAAAATTCTGTTTAAATCAATATATCTTTTGCTTGAGTCGATAATTTCTGAGTGTAATTCATCATTTATAATTTTATGGTAATTTTTAAGTTCTTTAATTTTGATATTATTTTTTTTTAAGTTTTTACTAATTTTTTTTAGAATTTTTTTTTTGAAATTATCTAAATCAATTTTTTTAAAAATTTTTACAACACAATATCCCTCCCTCAGAAAATTATTTAATCTTAAATTAAGAGAATTTTTTGTCATTTTTTAAATTTCAAATAATAGCTTACCTTTCGAAAAGCTAATAAATATTGATTTATTAATTTTTTACTCTCAAATGTAAACGTAGGTATAGAAATAGTGCTTTCATAAAAAATTTTACTTTTTGGACATTTGTTATTTTGAAGCACTTTTTGTTTATTTTTCCTATTCAAAATTTTTGATCTATATTTTTGTATGAAAAATTTTAAAGTGTGCAGCGGAGGATTTCCCGACTGTCTTACTTCCATTCCCTCAGCTCTTAATATTTTAATAAATCTGTCTAAAGTTACGTTGTTGAGCTCTTTCAAGTTAATAAATGGCCTATAACCATAAAAAGCTCCTCTTGTTACATTTTTTCTTGTAATTGGAGGGAGGATTCCAGGTAGCTTTTTTATTTTTTTTGAAAATGAATTCAGCACCATATTTCTTTTTTTAATATAAAAACTTAACTTTTTTAATTCTGAATTCGCTATTACTGCTGCAACGGGATGGATTCTGTGTTTATACCCCAGCCCGGTATCATTAAATTTTTTAAGAAATTTATTTTTAATTTCATTTGATACTCTCGGACCAAAATCACTAAATAATAATGATCTTTCATAAAAGATTTTTTTGTTTGTAATTAAAACACCTCCTTCGCCAGCTGAGATCATTTTATTTCTATCTAAACTAAAAACAGCAATATCAGAGAAATTACCAACTTTTTTTCCTTTATAAGTTGAACCATGTGCATGAGAACAATCCTCTATTAAGTAGAGATTTCTTTTTTTAATAATCTTCAAAATTTTTTCCATATCACATGGGTGACCGCATAGATGAGTAATAACAACCGCTCTTGTTTTTTTTGTTATCTTTTGTTCAATGTCATTTGGACAAATATTGCCTGTATCTTTTTCACAATCTGCTAAAACAGGTATCGCGTCTAGAACTGCCAATGGAGTGGCAGTAGCATGAAATGTAAGTGTAGGGGCAATTACTTCATCGCCAGATTTTATGCCAACAGCAAAGAAAGCGGCTAATAATGCAGAGGTACCGGAATTTAAGGCTAGTGCGTACTTTCTGTTTTGAAATTTAGCGAAGTTTTTTTCAAAGTTTTTTACAACAGAAGGGACACCTTTTTGAAATTCATTTTCTAGGTTTTTATAATAATTTAGAATGTTGTTAGTTTTTTCTTTAGAGGAAGGAGGCCATTGCCAATGAGGTGATTTTATAGTAATTGCTTTTTTTCCACCAAAAATTGCAAGTTTTTCCATAATTATAATACCTTGTTTAAATAGCTATTAATTATCTCTTCAGAATTTTTTATACTTGTAATTTTTTTTACTACAATATTATTTTTTAATGTAGAATGTTTTTGAACAATATTAGTCATTTTCAAAGGTACTTTAATTGGTTCAATTAGTTTTTTATTTTTTTTTAATTTTTTACATAAAATTTCTGCAATTTTTATGTAATTGATTTCTTCAGAGGCAGATAAATGAATAATTCCATTTTTTTCTTTTTTTAGAGAATAGTTTACTACTTCAAAGATATTTTTTTTTGTAACTAAAGCTAAATTAATATTTAAAAAAGGACGTATTTTTCTATTATTTTTAAGATTAGACTTCCACTTTTTTATAAGTGTAATTAAGGAGTCAACTAATTTGGTAGCTCTAATTACTAATCCTTTATTTTCTAAAACAATTTTTTCAGATAAAAGTTTTTGTTTAGCATATTCATTTGAGGGAAATTTTTTATCATAAATTGAATAAAACTTTTTATTGCCTTTAAACACAGCTGTAGTTGAAAAGAAAATAATTTGAGTTTTTTTTTCTTTATAAAATTTAATTACTTTTTTTAAGCCATTAACATTTATTTTTTTCGATAATATTTTATTTTTTTCACAATCTAATATCTTGGTCATTCCGCCTAAAAATATAATTGCATCTAGTTTAAAAATTTTAGGCCAATTATCAGTTTTATTTAATAAATTTAGATTTAAAAAATTTTTTTTTTTTCCTGATGATGTAGGAAATATATGATATTTATTCTTTAGTTTTTTATATAAAAAACTTCCGATCACCCCAGTTGCTCCAACAATTAGAATTTTTTTTTTCAAAATTTTAATATATGATTTAAAGATCGTAAAAATTTTTTACAGTATTAACAACATAATTAAGTTGTTTTTTTGATAAATGTTGGTCACAAGGAAATGTAATAATTTTTTTTGTATGTCCGTCTGTAATTGGAAAATCTCCTTTTTTATAATTTAAATTTTTTAAAGACTCTTGTAAATATATAGGAACCGGATAATGAACTTTTGCTTCAATTCCCTTTGATAAGCAATATTTAAGTAGAGCATCTCGATTTTCAGCAAAGACAATATATAAATGATATACTATTTTAAAATTTTTTGGACGTGGTGGAATTTTAATTTTTGAAATTCTAGAGAAATTGTAATCATAATATTTGGCATTTTTAATTCTTTGATTTGCAATTTTTTTTGCGCTTGGCAAAAGCCAATTACCCACTACAGCCTGAAAAGTATCAAGACGAGAATTGTAACCATTAATCATAACGGTATCTCTATCAATAAGTCCGTGATTTCTTAATAATAATAATTTTTTGTAAATATACTTATCATTAGTAGTTATTATTCCTCCATCCGACCATACATTAATATTTTTAAGAGGGTGCAATGAGAAGGCACCAGTTTTACCCCAGGTTCCAGCTTTTTTTCCATTGACTTCTCCTAATATAGACTGACAAGCATCTTCAATTACGGGGATTTTGTATTTTTTTGATAATTTCATAAGTTTAGGCATGTATGTCATGTAGCCAGTGAAATGAACTGGGACTATTGCCTTAGTTTTCTTTGTAATTTTTTTTTCTATAAGATCTACATTCATGCAAAAAGTATCATCACAATCTATAAATTTTGGTATAGCGCCTAATTCGGTAATAGCACCAACAGTGGCAACAAATGTATTCGCTGCTGTAATAATTTCGTCTCCTTGTTTTATGCCAATTGCTTTTAACGAAAGTTTTAACGCATCTGTTCCAGAATTAACGCCAATAGCGTATTTAGTGCCAATTAGTTTAGCAAAATTTTTTTCAAATATTCTTAAAGGTTTGCCTAAAGTAAAATCACCAGTTGCAACAAATTTTTTTAGATCTGCCCACAAGTCTGGACAGTTACCAAATTGTTGCGATAAGTAAGAATATCTAACTTTCATTTCAATTTTAGGGAATTCATTCTTTTTATATTAAAGAAAAACTCATTATCAAATGTATTTGTTAATAATTTTTTTTCAAAAGCAGTCTTTAAATCCTTTACAGCATCTTTAACTGTTCTTTTTGTTGTAAAACCAAGAATATCTGCAATTTTTTTTGAACTAACATGATAAGATCTGTTGTCGTCTGAAGTGGTATTTTCAATATTTATATCTTCACCAATTATTGACTTTACGTCACTTGCTAATTCATTAACTGTCTGATTTTTAAATCCAACATTAAATATTTCTTTGTTTATTTTTTTTGCGTCTGCATTTAATATCGCTAAATAGGAGTCAACCATATCATCAATATGCACATTCGGCCTTAATTGTTGGCCACCAAAAACTTTAATCTTCCTATTGTGAAATGCATGGTTTGTTAAAATATTCACGACCAAATCTAATCTTTGCCTCGTAGCATATCCACAAACAGTAGATGGTCTAATAGTCGTGGTAATAAATTCATCCGAGCTGTGTTCATTTAAAATCTTTTCACACTCACCTTTAAACTTTGAGTAATCTGTTAAAGGTTCAAGTTTCATATCTTCTGTAACGTCTTTAACATTCTTTATTCCATAAACTGAAGAAGATGAAGCATAAATAAATTGATGTATTTTGCTTTCAATGCTCAGTTTCACTAAAGGCTCAAATGCATCTAAATTTATTGATTTTCCTAAAGTTGGATTCAATTCAAAACTTGGATCATTAGAAATACAAGCCAAATGTATGACTATGTCATGGCCAGGTAAGATTTTTTCTAATAAACTTTGATTTCTAATATCACCTTTTATCTTTTTCAAATTTTTATGATCATTAAGAACTTCCTCGCCATAAATCATTAAATCTAAAACTGTAACGCTATTACCTAGTTCTAATAATTTAGGAACAAGCTTCGATCCCACATAACCTGCTCCACCAGTAATAAATATTTTTTTTTTCATTTTAATGAGTTCTCAATTGATCTTAGAATCTCTTTTTTATCTATAATATTTTTATTTGCTAAACTTTCAACAGAATGCGCTGCGGCTAAAGATGAGATAAACATCGCAAGATTATTTTGCATTTTTGAGAATAGGCAAATTGCAGCTATAGAAAGCATTGTGTCTCCTGCGCCAACTTTATCCATAGTTTTTTTTGCGAACGCCTCGCATTTTTCGAATGATTTTTTTTTTGCATCGTAAAGCACAGAGCCTTTTTTTCCTTGAGTAACAACTAAACTGTCAATTTTTTGATCTTTTGATAGTTTTTTCATTAGCATTTCAATTAAAGAGCTTCTATCTCTCAATTCATGTCTTAATTCTTTTTCATTAATTATTACACAATTTACACCCTTGTAATTCCTCATGGTATGAAACCCGATGTTGGCTGCATTAATTTGTGCATTTAATGCCAAATATTTTGATTTACTGCTCAATAATGTAGCGATTTTTTTAGAAATAAATCCATGTCCGTAATCTGAAACAATAACTAAGTCATGATTTTTTATTTCATTATTAATCAATTTACTTAATTTTTTTTCTTGTGCTGCATCTAACTGATCGTCGCTCATTTCATATGTTCCAAATATCTTGCTATGGCTTATATAGTCTAAATATCTTCTCTTAACTATGGTTGGTGATTTTTTTTTATTAATAAATTTTAAACTTATGTTTTTATTTAATTTCGATTTAATAAAATTTAAATATTCTTTCTTTTCTCCAAGAACAGTTACTAAAGTTAATTTCTTACAAAAGGAAGATATGTGTCTTGAGATAGCGGCCGCTCCACCTAAGTACTTTTCTACATTGAGATTTCTCGACATAAGGATAGGCTCTTTTCCTGATTTTCCTAAAGCATCACAAAAAACATATTCATCTATTATGGTTTCTCCAATCACAAGAACTCTCATCTTATTTAACTTTTCAAGTTGAGTTCTTATTTGTTCAAAGGAAAAGTCTTTTTTAATCTTATTTATGTATTTTTTTTGAGACTCAGAAAATAAATCATAAAATTTATTGATTAAATTGCTTGAACTGAATGTAATGTCTTTTGTATAAACAATTTTACCTTTCACTGATTTTATAGCATTCACTTCATTTGTAATTTCACCTGAAACATCTTTTTTATGGTTTTTATAATCAGGACCTTTGCAATAGATATTAGGCCGTAACTTTTTTATCACATTAACTGCAGTTGGGGTGGTATTCAAAGTAACATAATCAACAGTGCTTAAGTTAGAAAGAGACTCTAATCTTAAATTTTCATTAAAAAAAGGTCTGCCTGGCCCTTTATTAACAAATTTATCTGGAGATATGGAGACAATTAATACGTCGCCATGATTTTTTGCTTCTTTAAAGTGCCTGAGATGTCCCGGGTGAATTAACTCAAAAACTCCATGACATAAGACAATTTTTTTTCTTGCCTTTTTTAATTCTTGTACTTTCTTGGTGAGATCGTTTAAATTTAAAATTTTCATAATCTTATCTTTATTTTAATAACTTAAACCAAGCTTTAGTAGCTCTTTTTATTTTATTTGGTGTCCAAACCGGAGCATCTTTCCAATATTCTATTTTTTTTAACAAAGATCCAATACCCTCTTTAATATTTGTTTTAGGCTTCCAATTTAAATCCTTTTTAATTTTTTTAATATCTGCAAGTGACCTGTCTGGTTCTCCCGGTCTTTTAGGTATAAATATTTTTTTTCCACCGATAATTTTTGAAATTAAATTAACACTTACCTCTTTTCCGCCAGCAATATTATAAATTTTATTTTTTTTATTAGAAATTGCTGCTTTTAAAATACCTTCAACTAAATCATCAACAAAAATAAAATCCCTAGTTTGTTTTCCATCTCCTACTATCGTTAGAGGCTTGTTAGATATTTTTTGGGCCAGGAAAACTCCAAAAACTGCACCATAAGCACCTGATGTACGTGACCTCGGACCATAAACATTAAAAAATCTCATCGATATAAAAGGCATGCCATATACTTGAGACCAATGTTTTACCAGCTCCTCCCCTTGCCACTTAGAAAAAGCATATGGATACATCGGAGATATCCTGGAAGATTCTTTAGTTGGAAATTCACTTGGTAGACCATAACAACTCGCTGAAGCAGCATAAATAAATTTTTTTAAACCATATTTTCTGGATGCTTCTAGAACATTTAAAGTTCCTAGGACATTCGACTCAAAATATTTTTTAGGATTTTCAATACTTGGAACAATATCCGCTAAACCGGCTAAATGAAAAACATAATCAATTCTTTTAAAATATTTTTCGATCTTTTTTTTTGAGGAAATATCTACGTTAATAATTGTTAAACTTTTCGTTTTGTTGTGAGAAAGATTAGCTTTTCTTCCAGTACTAAAGTTATCTAAAACGGTAACATTGTGACCTTTTTTAAGAAGTAAGTCCACTAAGTTGCTGCCGATAAAGCCTGCACCGCCCGTTACTAATGATTTTATTTTTTTACTCAATTGATTTATTTCTAATTAGACTTATTAGGTTTTACATGCTGGTGCAGCCATTTTTTGGATTTAGTGGATCAGCACATTTTTTTTTAAGAGGTTTTAATCGATACATTAACATATTAAACTCACTACTCTTTTCAAATTTATGCCTCACAACTAACTTGTCTTTGACTTTTTCAATTACATAAAATCCACTTTCCTCTAGACCAATAGGTACGTTAAATTCATCAATTAAACCTTTGAAATCAATAACGCTATTATGCGATGACAAAATTAAGTTTTTATCTTTGTCTAATCTAAAGTTAAGAATAGTAGATCTTAAATCTACAGCAAATTTATGCCTATCAAATGGGTGTAATCCTGTTTTATGTAAAAGAGCGCTATGAATTTCGTCTATTCTTCCAAAAGAGTAATATGCTGTTTCCCTCGCTCTACAAGAAGGGCTTGAAATTATTTTTTGAATTTTTATTCCTGCATGTTTAAAGGCTCTACCAGTATTTTTTGAGGTCTCTATTCCTCTTTCAGTTAAACACACAGCTCTATACCATTTATATTTTCTAGCATCTAACTTATTATAAAGTTCGTATGCATCAAATCCACCAAGAGCTTCACCCCACTTTTCTCTTTCACCATGTCTAAATAATAAAACGTATCCACCTTTTTTAACTTGCTCTGCCCAGTAAATATATTTTTTCCAATCTATCCCGCCATAGTAGTCAATATTTTTATTTGATTTTTCTTTTTCCTTCCAAAAAATATCAATTTTTTTTTCCATTGACTTGTCGATAGATACAATTGACTCCTTAAATAATGGTTTAAGGAGTTTATCTTTAATTATGTCAAATGGAGGTACTCTAAATTGAATTCCAAATGCTATTCCCAAGATAATCGTTAAAACGATATTTAAAATTAATAATTTTTGTACTGATAATTTTTTAATTTTTTTTAAAATTGACATATATTAATTATACCTGGAAATCATAAGCAAAAATAGCCATTTGTTAAAAAATACAATTACGCTTTTCCATAGCTCCGCACTTTGCAAAAAATGCATTTAAATGATCTTGTGTAGCAGCCATTTTTTTTAAATAGGTGTAAATAAAAACTCTTTTTTTTTAATTGTTGTTTTTATGTTGCCTATTAAAACTTTGAATCTATTTTTTTGTAAATTAATAATTTTAAAAATTTTATCAGTGAAAGGTCCAGAATTAAATTTGTAGAGACCATTCAACTCTACATCAAAAAAATCTCTCGATAAAAAACCCTCTTTGTTTTCTGCCTCTTTGCACTTTGTTACAAAATTTTCTATATCCTTCTGTGAGTCAATATAACCATTTAAAAAATATTTTAGCCCTCTGGTAAATTTCAATGAATTAATTACTCCGGTTTCTTTAAGATTTTTATGAAAGCAAAACAAATAATCTCCCAACAAATTTAGATCTTTATTAATCAATTTATTTTTGCTGAATTTTTGAACTCTAAGTTTCGGAGTGTATAAAATTAACTCTTCACCTAATCTTTTCTCAAAATCTTCTTTTAATAGTGAAAATTTTTTTCTATCAAATTTCAAAACAGTCCACATTTATTTTTTCTCCTCGAGTTCTTTTTTCAACTCATCATATTCCATCATTTTTCTTTTCATAAAATTGATGGTAAGTTTTGTTCTTTCTAGTATTCCTTTAGGAGTAATAACGTATTGAATGAAACTGATTTTATCTGTTTTTTTTTGAAAATTTTTAAATTTTACCAACCCTTTTTTTTGTAGGGCTTTGAGGCAATAGTTTAGCTTTCCAAGACTAAAGCCTAAGTCTTCTGCTAATTTTCTTTGCGATGTCTTTGGATCTTTATCTATCTTTCTTAACACCTCAAAATGATCTTGCTCTTTAAAAGTTTTCATACTGTTCAGTTTTTGAACGTTATCGTTCAAGAATTGAACAGTAAAGCTTTTTTTTAATTAATAATTTCAGATTTGTCACATAATGTGTATCATTCTGTAGATACAACTATATGTAGAAAATAAAATGTAATTAATATTAAGATAAGATTAAGTAAATTTTTTAGTTATAAAAATTTTTTTCAGTGCATAAATCAAGCCAATTGAGCTATTAGTACTGGTCAGCTACACGCGTTACCGCGCTTCCACATCCAGCCTATCAACGTA
>MDTB01146285.1_pt1 | contig 50054 bp, 49 predicted proteins | sample 811161 | NCBI WGS metagenome assembly MDTB01 (sample SAMN05326650, study PRJNA326480) | marine metagenome | isolation source: seawater | place: Mediterranean Sea | collected 2009
AAAAACAGAATTTAATTATCGCGGGGTGGAGCAGCCTGGTAGCTCGCAAGGCTCATAACCTTGAGGTCGGCGGTTCAAATCCGTCCCCCGCAACCAATTCAATTAATTTTATAATTAGATTTTATTGAGTCTTTTAAAAATCCAAATACAGTTTCAGTTGTAAGTTTATTAAATGATTTTCCAAACTTTTCTATTTTTTCTACTATTAAAGGTGGCACTGTTATTATTTGACATTTTAATTCCTTAGCTTGAATATAATTATATGGTTCTCTAGTGCTTGCCCAAAGTATTTCAACATTTTTATGATTTTTCGCTAGTCTTATGCTTTCTTTAATTATTGGGATAGGATCTTTTCCAGCATCAGCCATTCTTCCTACAAAGATAGATATAATTACTTTTGTTTTTTTGTTTATATGCCTTAAAATTTTTTTAGTCTGTTGAATTGAATAAACAGCAGTTATATTCAATTTTATATTTTTATTATTTAAAGTTTTTATTACTTTGCCCATAAATTTTCCCCTTGAATTGCACACAGGCACTTTTACAAAAACATTATTTCCCCACTTATTAATTATAATTCCTTGGGTAATCATTTCTTTTTCGCTGTCTGCAAATACTTCAAAAGAAACAGGTTTTTTTGTTATTTTCAAAATTTCAAGGCTATAATTTTGATAGTTTTTTGCTCCAGCTTTTCTCATGAGACTTGGATTGGTTGTAAAACCTTTAACAATTAATTTTTTATTAAATTTTTTTATTAAATTTTTGTCGGCAATGTCGCAAAATATTCTAGTCAAATTATAAACTCTTTACTATTTCTTCAGTCATTTTTTTAGCGTCTGCAAACAACATTAAAGTATTATCTCTGTAAAATAAATCATTATCAATACCAGCGTATCCTGGTGATAAGCTTCTTTTTACAAACAAAACAGATTTGCTTTTTTCAACATCAAGTACTGGCATTCCAAAAATCGGGCTCTGTGGGTCAGATTTGGCAACAGGATTGGTAACATCATTGGCTCCTATAACATATGCAACATCGCAATTAGCAAAATCATTGTTTATTTCTTCTAGTTCAAATACTTCATCATAAGGAACATTTGCTTCTGCTAATAAAACATTCATATGACCAGGCATTCTTCCAGCAACTGGGTGAATAGCATATGACACCTTTACTCCATTTTTTTTTAAAGCATCAACCATCTCTCTTAGCGCATGTTGAGCTTGCGCAACAGCCATTCCATAACCAGGCACTATTATTACTGAAGATGCATTCTTCATTAAAAAAGCTGCATCATCAGCATTTCCATTTTTTACAGGTTTTTGCTCTTGAGATTTATTTGAGGAAGATTGTTCTGTTGCTCCCCAGCCTCCAAGTATCACATTAAAGAATGAACGATTCATTCCTTTACACATGATGTAAGATAAAATTGCTCCTGAAGAACCAACCAATGCCCCTGTAATTATAAGTGCGGTATTCTCTAGGGTAAACCCAATACCTGCGGCCGCCCATCCTGAATAGGAATTAAGCATAGAGATTACTACAGGCATATCAGCTCCACCTATTGGAATAATCAACAAAACTCCTAATAGAAATGAAATTAAAATTATTGTCCAAAACCAAGTATCAACTTGGGTTCTACATAAATAAAAGATCAGACCTATTAAAAACAAACCTAGAAACAAATTTACATAATGTTGACCAAAAAAAGTTATTGGAGAACCAGACATTATTCCCCTTAGCTTTAAAAAGGCTATAATAGATCCTGTAAAAGTTATAGCTCCAATTGCAGCTCCTAAAGACATTTCAATTAGGCTTGCAATTTTGATATTTCCTGGCGAACCCAATTTAAATACCTCAGGATTAAGAAAAGCAGAAATAGCAACGAAAACCGCTGCCAGACCTACTAAGCTGTGAAAACCAGCAACAAGTTCTGGCATTGCAGTCATTGGTATTTTAAACGCAATAAACGCACCTATTGATCCGCCAATCAATAATAAAATTATTAAATATAAAAACCCTGTTGAAAAGCTGCCAACTGAAATTATTGTAACGCCAATGGCTAAAGCCATTCCAATTATTCCAAATAAATTTCCTTTTCTTGAGGTTTCTGGAGATGAAAGACCTCTGAGAGCTAAAATAAATAGCACTCCCGAAATAAGATAAAAAACTGCTAATAAATTTACTGAAATCATTTTTTATCTTTCTTTTTTTTTTATACATGGCAAGCATTCTTTGCGTGACTAAAAATCCTCCAAAAATATTAACCGCAGCTAAAATTATAGCCAAAAATCCAAAAATATTTGCCGTATCAAATATGTTTCCAGTCTCTCCTGCAAGAGCAGCTATAATTGCTCCAACAATAATTACTGAAGAAATTGCATTTGTTACTGACATTAAAGGAGTATGCAAGGAAGGAGTAACACTCCAAACTACATAATATCCTATAAATATAGAAAGTATAAAAATACTTAGTCTAAATATAAATGGGTCTATTTCCATAAATTTATGCTATTATTGTTTTGGCAATAATTTCATCCTCTAAATTAATATTAATTTTATTATTTTCTTTATCATATAAATTTGAAACAAAGTTAAATACATTTTTTGCATAAAGACTTGAGGATGAAGTTGGAAGTTTATTAAGAATATTTCTTTCTCCCATTATTTTAACTCCATTTTTTTCAATAATTTTATCTACCTCGGTAAATGCAACATTTCCCCCTTGAACTGCAGCTAGATCATATATCACAGATCCTGATTTCATATTTTCCAACATTTCTTTTTTAATAATTATTGGAGCTTTTTTTCCTGGTATCAAAGCTGTACAAATTATAATATCGATTTTTCTAAGTGTCTCACTCAATAGATCCTCTTGTTTCTTTTTAAATTCATCAGATGCTTCTTTTGCATAACCACCTTCTGTTTCTAAATTTTCAGATCCTTCTACAGTCAGAAATTTACCTCCCAAACTTTCAACCTGTTCTTTTGAGGCCATTCTTACATCAGTTGCAAAAACAATAGCTCCCATTCTTTTAGCTGTAGCTATAGCTTGTAAGCCTGCTACACCAGCTCCAACAACCAAAACTTTGGCTGCAGGAATAGTTCCGGCGGCAGTCATCATCATTGGTATTGCTTTTTCAAAAATTGAAAAAGATTCTATTACAGCTTTATATCCTGCTAAGTTAGCTTGTGAGGAAAGAATATCCATAGATTGTGCTCTTGTTATTCTGGGCAATAATTCTAAAGAAAATAAATTTATTTTTTTTTTTGCTAATTCACTAAGCTTATTTTTATTTTCATATGGGTTTAAAACTCCAATGAAGGTTTGGTTAGGTTTTAATAAAGAATTCTTGTCATCGTCAAACAAATTCATTTGAATAATTATATCAACATTATCTATTAATCTTTTATCATCACTAACAAATTTAACTCCAAATTCCTTGTAGTCACTCTCTTTAAAACCTAGATGCTTTCCATAATTTTCACTTAGTTGAATTTCAAATCCTAAATTGATATATTTTTTTGCTATCTCTGGAGTTATAGAAATTCTTTTTTCTATATCTTTATTTTCTGATACGGATCCAATTATCATAAAAATTTAAGATTTATTTCTGTCTTGCTTTAAACTTAGGATTTTTTTTATTAATTATGTAGACCCTTCCTCTTCTTCTAACAAGCTTAGAGTTTAAGTCTCTCTTTTTTAAAGATTTTAATGAACTAGCAATTTTCATAATTATTTTTTACTCTTAATAAACGAACTAATGTAATCTTTCAAATTTATTTTTCCAAATTGTTTAATTACTTTGTTATTTAAAGACATATTTGTCAGTGAAGATGCGTATCTTTCGCCAGCTCGACTAGGTAAAAATACAATTTTTGATTTAAACATTTTTGCCACACTAATTATTGAATACGATTTTTTATTAGAAATACTGTAATGCTTGCATTTGTTTAGTTTCCACGCTTTGACACATACATCAATTGTATCCTTAATATGTGTAAACCTTCTTGTTTGAGTACCAGGTTTAACAACTGTTAGTGATTTTTTTTTTTTAAATTGATTTTCAAATATACCAATAACAGTTGCCATCTTGCCTTCCTCAATCTGTCCTGGACCATAAACATTGTAAAAATAAATTATTTCATATTTTAAACCAAACCAATTTTTTAAATTTTCAAGTAATTCTAAATTTTTTGCTTTTGTAAATGCGTATGGTGATAAATTTTTATCATTTCCGTTATTTCCCAAACTTGCTGAGGTAGCAGAATATATAATTTTTATTTTATTCTCTAAGCAAAATTTAAAAACCTCTTTACTTCCAATTGAATTCGAATCAAAACATTTATGGAAATTTTGAAAACTTTGATAAATTCTAGAAAATTCACCAAAATGAAAAATTGTCCTAATTTTTTTTTTTGTTTTTATCTAGAATTTTAGAAATATTTTGAGTATTGCCGCGAATATATTTTACTCTATTTGAGGAAATATGATTTTTTTTAAATCCTGAAGAATAGTTATCAATACTTATTAACTTATAGGATGTGTTTTTAATAAAATATTCAATTAAATTAGATCCAACAAAACCAGCGCCACCAGTTATAACTAAAATATTTTTCATCAAGATTAAAATAGCCTGGCAATGACCTACTCTTCCATGTCTTAAGACAAAGTACCATTGGCGCAGAAAGGCTTGACTTCCGAGTTCGGGATGGGATCGGGTATTACACTTTCGCAATAATCACCAGGCGTTTGTTTTATATTGTATTTTTATTTTTTTACAAGCAATATTGTATGAACCATTTGTTTAATAAATAGCCAAATAATCAATAGATTGAATTTTGACTTTTCGTAATTTCTTTTTTTAAAGACAATATTTTGTTCAAGTATTTTTAAATTTTCATTACTATTAAACAAAACATCAAATAATATCTTATAACCTTTTGCATAAAAATAGCGTTCGTTAATTTTTATTAATTCTTTTCTACACATAAAAAATCCTGAAAGTGGATCTGAAGATTTATTACCAAAAATTAAATTAATCGTTGAAATCGCCAATCTAGATATGAAACTTCTAAAAATACCTAAATTTCCAGAAATTTTTTTTTTTTTTAAAGCGACTAGCTATAACTAAATCACAATTCATTTTATTAAATTTGTTCCACATTTTTGAAATATAATTTACATCATGTTGCAAATCACAATCCATCACCAAAACAACATTTTTTTTTGCTTTTTTAACACCAAAAATTACAGATTGACTTAAATCTCTTGTTTTTGTATTTCTTAAAAAGCCTTTAACTTTTTTATATTTCAAATTTTTAATTTCTAAAAAAGTTTTATCTGTAGAATTATCGTCAACAAAGATTATTTCTGAAACAATTTTAATTTTTAATAGTCTTTGAGAAATTAATTTAATATTTTTTTTTTCATTAAAAGTAGGAATTACTACTGAAATCATTTTGAACTAAAAAATTTGTATTTAATAATAGTTAATATTGCTATCAAACCATCAATAAATCTAATTTTTTTTCCCTCATCATAAGTTCTTCCATAATAACTAATTGGAACTTCAAGGATTTCTATTCCTGAATTAGATAATTTTGTTGTAATTTCTGGACAAAAATTAAATCCTTTTTCTTTAAGAAAAAATTTATTAAAAACATCTATTTTAAAGACTTTGTAACAAGTATGAGCATCTGTTAACTTTTGTTTATTTATTATATTAGAAATTATAGTTAAGATATGGTTACAAAAAATTCTAAACAGAGATGTAAAGCTTTTATTTTTATATCTTCCATTTTTTAAAACTCTTGAACCATATACTACTTGACTTTTATGATTTATAATTGGTTCAATAAGTTTTTTATAGTCAGAAGGATCATATTCTAAATCTGCATCTTGAATAATCAAAATATCTCCTTTTATATATGGTCGCGCAGAAATTATTGCAGAGCCTTTTCCTAAGTTTACTTTATTTTCAATTAGTTTATCGTAAAGCTGAGGGTTTTTTTTTTAAATTATGTACTGTGTTATCAGAAGATCCATCGTCACAAATTATTATCTCAATTTCTAAGTTTTTTTTTTGTAAATTAACTTTTTCAAGAATTTGAAGAATAGTATTTTCTTCATTATAACAAGGAATGATAACAGATAAAATCATTGGAATTATTAATGTTTAAAATAAAGTTTATAATATACAATTAATTCAAGTATAATTAATTATCTATAGTAAACATTTCATAAATTATATGTAAATTAAAGATTAATGTTAGAAATATTTATATCATGTGTGTTAAGCACCATAATATTACTTGTTTATGGCAATCTATTTTGTTCATATTTCTTTAAACTAAACATATATAAAACTTCAAACTTTAGTGAAAATTCTATATTTGGAATAATTTTTTTAAGTTTTTTTGCTTTAATAATCAATTTTTTAATACCTATTGAAAAATCAATTGGAACAATAATGATTATAATAAGCTTGGTATTATTTATAATTTTTTCATTAAGGACTAAATATAAAAAAGAATTAGTTTCATATATTTTTTATACATCAGTCATTACATTTTTTTTATTATGTTTATCAAATGTAAACAGGCCAGATGCTGGTTTATATCATTTGCCATATACAAGTTTAATTAATGAAAATAAAATCATTTTAGGATCTACAAATATTCATTTTAGGTTTGGACATATTTCCAGTGTTCAATATTTATCTTCAATTTATAACAATTATTTATTTTCAAGTTCGATAATTACTGTTCCTTTGGCATCAATTGTTTCAATATTTTTAGTTTATTTGACAAAAGAGTTTTATTCATTCTTCAATAAAAAAAAAGAAATAGCATTTATTATTTTTTTGATATTATTATTTAGTATCTTTAATTTTAATAGGTATAGCAGCTTTGGTAATGATGTGCCGAGCCATGTGTATTTCTTTATTATTATAATTTATTTTTTAAAGATTAATTCTTTAAAAAAATGTGATTTAAATACCTTTTTTAAAATTTTTATTTTAACCATTTTTCTAATTACTCTTAAACTATTTATGATAGTCGTAATTATCATACCGTTTATAATGTTTTTATTATCTAAATATAAAAAAAAAATAATATTAAATAAAAACTTGATAATTTTTTCAATTTTCGGTTTGTTATGGGTTTTAAAAAATCTTCTAACATCAGGATGTTTATTTTATCCAATACAAAAAACATGTTTTAAAAATTTAGATTATTTTAATCAAAAACAAACAGAACAAGTTGTCAATGCTAGTGAGGCTTGGTCAAAAGGATGGTCCGACCAAAAAGAAATTATTTTAAGTTACGATGAGTATAATAAAAATTTAAATTGGTTAAAAACATGGTCAAATGAACATCTAAAGAAAATTTTTGAAAAAATTACTCCTTTTGCATTTTTTCTTATTTTCTTAATTTTAAGTATATATTTTAAAAAATTTTTTAAATCCAAGAATTATAAATTTAATTCTATTAATAAAAAGAGATTGCTTGAATTGTTTGTAATAAATTTATTATTTTTTTCTGTGTGGTTTTTTAAATTTCCTCTTTATAGATATGGTTTGTCATTTATTGGATTGACATTAATAATTATTATTTTTCTATTAGTTTCAAGAAACATAACTTTGCTTAATAAAAAATTTTTTTCTACTTTTATAATTATTGGATTTTTAGCCTTATTTTTAAAAAATGGTATTCGAATATATGAAAAATTAAATATTGAATATGATAATTATCCTTGGCCAAGAATTTATTCAATGAGCGAAAGTGATAATAATATAGAAAAAAAATTTACTAAAATTACAGATGATAAAAATAATTTTATTTTTTATTACAGTCAAGGTCAAGAATGCATGTATTCTAAATCACCTTGTTCTAATTATAAAAACAAAAATCTTAAAATAAAAAAAATTTATAATTATTTAATATATTATTTTTAAAAAATTTAATCAAAAAATCTATATTTAAAAATACAGTAAAATGCTATAAATGCGTCTTTTAAAGTAATCTTTTTTCCCGCTTCATACGATCTTCCACGATAGGAAATTGGAACTTCATAAAAAATAAATTTTTTTCTTACCAATTTTACTGTTATTTCAGGCTCAATACCAAAGGACTTTTCTTTAACTTCTATTGATTGTATTACATTCCTCTTAAAAGCCTTATAACCAGTTTCCATATCAGACATGTTTAAATTTGTGACAATGTTAGTAGCAAGTGTAAGTAATTTATTAGCTAAATAATGCCAAAAAAAATGTATTCTTACAAAATCACCTCCAAGGAATCTAGATCCATAAACAATATCAGCATCTGTTTCTATAAATGGTTTTAATAATAATGGATAATCTTTTGGGTCATATTCTAAATCAGCATCTTGGATTAAAATTATATCCCCTATAGCTGTATCAAAACCTTTTTTTAGCGCCCCACCTTTTCCTACATTTTTTTCAAAAAAAATATATTTTATAATTGAATTATCTTTTGCTAATGTTGTTATAATTTCTCTAGAATTATCTGTTGAACAATCATCAATTATAATAATTTCTTTTTCATACAAACTAAACTTAATTACTTTTTCAACTAATTTTTTAATTGTTCTTTCTTCATTGTAACAAGGAATAATGATCGATAGTTTCATATGTTTTTTTTATATACTTTTATATAAGTAAACAACATTAAAAGCACAATTAATGCAAATCCACCCTTAAAGTATCCAGCGCCTCTTAGGCTTTGAGTAATTACAAATGGCAAATAAAATAACTTTAATTCTAATGAAATTTTATCATTTTTTAAAAATAAAAAAATGAATAAGTAAAATATTACACTGAAAATTCCAAATTCTACTACAATTTTTATAAAATTATTAGTGCCATCTTTTTGATTATAATTATTTATTCTATTTAGTTCTGTGGGAATTATTTTTGCAAAATAATTAAATGCCTGATCATATCTATTTAAACCCCAACCAAAAGGTTTTTCAACTATAGATCTTTTAGCAATATTTAATGCGTGAAACTGGATTCCTGAAGATAGATTACCTGTAGTATTTAAAATATTTTTAAGTTTATTCGATATACTTTCATCAATTTCTTCGGTTACAATAAATTTTTCCTCAACACCATCAAGAAGAATATGCTGGTCTTGAGGATACATTTCTTGAGGAAATATAGGTACAAATCTTGATCTGCATTCTTTATCGGATATTATTACAGTAGCAAATAATATTATTAAAATTAGAAAAGATATCAAAGTTCTTTTATTTAAATATTTATAATTAAATAAAGTAATTAAAGTTAAGCTAACAATTGTTCCTAAAAAAAGTGTTGTAGAACTTTTTATAAAACAAATAATAATAAATATACATAAAACAGATATTTCTAAGAATGAAACTTTTTTAGAGGTAGATTTATAAATTAAATAGGTAATCACACTAGGAGCAATCATTCCTAAGTGTGAATTTTCTGGAAAAATGAATTCCCTAAAAGATAGGCGAATATCAGCAATCCTATCTCCATATTTATCTAACATAGTGGTGGACTCAATGAAATTTGGTATTCCGCCACAAAAATAAGGTGAGTCTATACGATAGTTAAAAATACTTAAAAGACATGAAATAAAAAAAATAAAAATAAAAAAATTAATTATAAAATTAATATTTTTATTTATAAAATCAAAGTAATAGTATGCGACTGTAAAAATTAATAAAAAAAAAATAACTCCAAATAAACTATATTTTGTTAATTCTGCTTTCTCATAATGAAGATTCAAGCTAATATGAGAAAATAAGATTAAAAATAATAGTAAAAAATATATTAAGAAATTATAATTCTTTTTTTTAATATCATGATACAATTTAAAAACACAAGGTAATAATAATAATAATAATAAAAATCTAAACTGAAAATATTCAAAATTTAAACCAGATAAAAAAACAAAACTAATAACTAAAAACGTAATTGAAAATAATTTTATGAAAGAAGTATTTATATTATTTAATAAATTCATTTTTATTTTTCTTTTTTGTTAAAAATATACAGAAAAAAACCTAAAGGATAAAAACTAATTAAATTAATCCAATTATTAAAAAAATTGCCATTAGTTGTCAGTGGCCAAAGAACTACAAAAAAACCAGTTAAAATGCAAATTTCACTATCAGAAAATAAGGCCTTTTTTTTAAAGTATTTGAAAAAAAAATTTTTAATCAATAGATAAAATAAATAAATAAATAGACTAAATATAAAAGCAAAACCTATAAAACCAGTTTCTCCAAGTAATTGAATATAAAAATTGTGGGGATGAGTATTACAAGCATTTCTAATTAAATATTCTGTATTTGGAGAATTTTGAGGAGAGATATCCAGAACAACATCATTTCCAATATATTTCTCTTTTTTATAAATTTTTTCTATTCTACCTTCTTTATCAGATAAATAAAAATAAGTATTTTTTTCATCATTAAATTCATATGAAAATATTTTATCATTTTTTTTATGATATCGCCTTCAGAAACATAAAATTTTTTTAAATATAAATCTCTTAGCTCTTTCCAGCTTCTATTAATTTTAAGAACAGTATTATCTACAATTACTGTGCCATTATCAAAATAAGTAATAAATCTTTTATCATCACATAAATATCTATAGGACTTCGGTCCCATACCGAGTAATTTGTTTTCTTTAAACATTTTAAATGAAGTTTCAATCATTGGCATATAATTTGGCAAAATTTCTTTTTCAGCAGTATTTGGATTGCCTAAAATATGATTTTTAAGTTGATTAAAATATCTATCTGAAACAATAGGATTATTAATCATTATAAATGAAACTATAAAAATTGTGACGAATGATAAAATTAATCTCAAATGAAAATAGGACTTTATTTGAATAATAATTATTAATAATGCTAATGATGCAGTTAAAAATGACGCTCTTTCTCCTGTTAATAAAATTAAAATAAAAGCAAATAAAAATATTACTAAATTTAAGCTAGTTAATTTTAAATCCTCTTTAAAAAATAATATGAGACCAATGAACAAAGGTAATAATCTCGATAAAAAACTCCCGAGAATAAGATCTTCTTTAAAGAATCCAGAAATTCTGTCAATTCTGTACTTTTGGTATCCTAAAAAATTTTTATCAAATATAAATTGATAGTATCCATCTAAAACAACGATAAAAATAGTAATTGATAAAATTAAAAATACAAATTTTAAATTTTTTTTATTTTTTTCTAAAATATCACAAATTGCGAATGGAAAAATAATAAACCTTATGTAAGAAAAAATATTTAAAGCTGATTCTTTAAGAAAATTGGAAAATAAAAGATTTATCATTAAAAATAGATAAAAAAATAAAAAGAAAATAAAAATTTTATTTTTAAAAAAATAAAAATTTTTATCTTGTGAGCAATTATATAGAAAGATTATTATTAGAATATTAATTATTAATTCTGCTACTAGTGGACCTACAACAAATCCAACTGGCAATAACAATAAAAGCAGTAAAGGAATATTTTTTTTTTTAACTCGAAGATAGTCAATTTTATTTTTTTTTAATAAACTGTAGTGTTCTTTCTATAATTTTAAAATATATAAACTTAAGCATTTTAAATGGATTTTTTAAATTCAAAATTTTAAGTATTTGCAAGTTTTGTATAAAAATTTGAATTATACTATTATTTGATTTACCTCCATATCTCATTTTAATCAAAATTTCATTTACATATTTGCTCTTAATTTCCTTTAGCTCAAGAAATCTGTACATTAACTCAATATCAGCAGGGTTACCTATATTTACTTTATATTTTCCATATTTGTTGTAAATTTTTTTTTTCACAAAGAAAGTTGGGTGAGGAGGCGACCATCCCTTAGAAAAAATTCCTTTATTAAAATCACTACTTTTCCAATATCTTATAACTTTATTGGTATCTTCTTTACTGACATATAATAAATTCCCATAAATAATGCCAACATCTTGATTTTTGAAAACTTTTATTACTTTTTGTAATGTATTTTTGTTAAAATAAACATCATCTGAATGCAAAATAGAAATTATTTCTCCTTTGGCTAACTGAATGCCTTTATTAATTGCATCATAGATACCTTTATCTTTTTCAGAAATAACTTTAATTTTATTATTAGCATTAGCTTTTATTAGATCTAAAGTATTATCATTAGACTTATTATCAATAATTATATGTTCCCAATTATTATATTTTTGATTTTTTACGGATCTTAAATTTGCCAATATAGTCTTAGCACTATTATGGGTTGGAGTTAGAATTGTTATTTTTTTTTTCAATTTTAAATATTATATATGAATATTAAATATCCATATTTTTGCATAAAACTATAATTTTCTTTACAGTTATTTACGGAAATTTATATTAAATTGTTATATTTTAACATATACAAGAAATTGACAACTATTTTGATAAAAAAACAAAATAAATTTTAATATTTTTTAAAAAAAACATAAGAATATTTTTTTTCAATTTCATAATTTTCTTTAATTGTATTAACACATATGCCTTTATAATCACCACATTTCCAATAATTGAAGAATATATCAAAATTATTAAAAGTACCAATTTTTTGAATATTAGAAAAATCTAGTTCTCTATTAGGGATTGTTAGAAGATCATTTACTTTGAATACTGAAATATTTTTCAAAAAAAACAATAAAAAAATTATTAAAAGATTACTAAGTAATATTTTTTGATTTAGTTTATAAAAAAATTTAATTAAAAAATTTTTAATAAAAAGAGTTAGCAAAAAACATGGTAACACAAAATGTAAACCCCAAGCATATCTAATTTCTGGGGTTATCATCCATAATAATATGCTAAAAAAAGTAAGAATAAAAATCATTATTTCGAAATGATCAATCTTAAAAAGATAAATACCTTTTAATTTAATAAAGATAATTTTGAAGATCAAAGACAGACAGACAAAAATAATTATAGATAAATTAATTTGAAGTAATGCTGTTGTAAATAAATAATCTTTAATCCATGGTATTAGCCAGTTATAAGTATATAAAGAATAGTTATAGTCATCTACTCCATTTAAATAGGGCAATGTTCTAGTATATCTCTTGGCCTCATCAACAAAGGTTTGAACTGATTCAATATTTACAGACCAGCTGGTTTCTATACAGCTTTGCTCTATTGGAAAAATAAAACATCCACTAAGAATAAAATTTCTAATCAACCAAAATAACCCAACAATTAAAATAAAAATATTAGTAAAATTAGTAAAGACTTGATAATTACGATTTTTATAAAATACGAATATTGGCAATGACAAGATTAATATGTTTGTAAATCTTGTAGTCACACAAAAAAATGTACAAATAACAAGTGTATTAATTAAATTTTTTTTTTTTTCTGTAAGTTCTTTTTCTTCAAAAATCTTAATAAATATATAAAATGAAATAAAATATAGAAACATAGAGACTAAATCTCGTTCTGGGTTCCCTATATGATTCAAGATAACACCATAATAAAATGGGTGTAAATAACTAAACAAAAATAGATAACAAAAAAAAATATATAGAAATATATAACTAAATTTAATCTTTCTTTTTTTAATGACTTCATACAGCGTAAAAGAAAATATTAACGCACTGATATAGTATTTTGCACTAAAACTATTAAAGGTTAAATTTAGTAATGCCAAAAGTGAATGCCATGAAGAACTAAAACCTAATCTAATTTCTAAATTTGCAATTCCAAAACTTATTTTATGTAAACTTAACCATTTGATTATTTGCAGATGATACATGGGAGAGTCGACATTATCTCTTCCATAAAATGCAATAAAACTAATAAAAAATATGACTATAAAATAATATAAAAAATTAATTTCAAAATTTTTATACTTTATTCCAATTAAAAATAATAAAATGCCGATTAATATAATTGGAATAGTAAAATATTTTAATGGAAAAAAAAAATTTAAAATTAATGATAAAAATAATAAAAATAATAAGCCATAAAAAATATCTAAATTACTAATTATAGTTTTTTTAGTTTTAAAAATTTTTTTTTTAAAAAATAAAGAATACCCAAATATAGATACAAGAATTAAATAATTTGAGAGTATTACAAATATCATTAAGATATTATTTATATATTTTTATAGATTTGCCCTCTAGTATTCTTTTGCCTCTAATTGTTTTGTCATTTATCCAACATTTAATCATTTTTCTAGTATCAATGAATTTGTGAATTGCTCCGTCCGTTATCTTGAAATCAAATGTTGCATTTATTGCATGTTTTGGGCCACATATAGAGTTGTCTTTATGTATGATGTTTAAAAATTGAAAATTTACGCCCCAATTTATAAAGTTTATAATTATTAAAGAAATTAAAATAGACTTTTTAAATTTATTTACTGTAATTAAATAAAGAAATATTATTGCAGGTTGAAGATAAGATAATTCAGCAGGTATATATAAAAATAATAATAAGTTTGAAATAATTAAGATAATTAAAAGGGTTGTTTTATCATTGAAGTCTTTTTTATTTAAATACCTGAATCCAAATAAAATTAAAAAAAATTGCAAATAACCTATCGCACTCCATGTTTTAAAAGAAAATCTTGTAAATAATCCCAATAACCCTTGTTCAGTTGGACGGGCAGCAGAAATCCAATCTAGGTTAAAGCTATTGAAAAACCATATTGGTAGATAAAATAAACCTCCAACTATAAAAGCACAAAAAAAAATAGTTATTTTTCTTTTTATGTTTATATTTTCATGAAAATTAAAGAAAAATATTATCATCATCGAAAAAATTAAAAAATTTAATCTAGATCCAATTGCAAACCCAAAAGCTAAAATAGCCAACTCAAAAATCTTTCTGGAATAAAAGAATGTGCCTATTGAAAAAAACAAAAAAGCCCAAGAATAATCCATGGGTTCTAAATTTTCAAAAAACAAAACTGGAGAAGAAAGGCATAAAAGTAAAAAAAAATTTAATTTTTTAAAATCAATTTTTTCTTCGAATGAAATAAATATTAATAATAAGCCAATTAAATGAAAAAGAAATGTTGCTGAATTTGCTGCAAAACTTCCAAAAAAATAGGAAAGAAATCCAATTCCAATTTCTGGCACTGGATATCCGGTAAATCTAGACGACACAAATCTTCCGTCATGTAATTTAGCTTCAAAAACATAAATCATAGGAAGTGTATCTTCATCAGAACCATAACCCCCTATAAAACACAGATAAAATCCGTATGAAATAATTAGTAAAATTAAAAAACTTATTAGATATTTTTCTATTAATTTTGTATTCAATTAAATGTCTTTAGTTATTTTATAATTCTTAACTAAATCCTTATAAGTTTCAATTATAGCTTTTTCAAATTTTACTTTGGGTTTCCACCCATAATTTTTAGCAATATTAGTATTTAGCACCTTACTTTTAACACCATCAAATTTTGAATTATTATCAAATTTAATTTTTATATTAAAATTTAAAATTTTAACAATTCTATTTGCAATTTGTTTGATTGAATATTCTTTAGAAGTTCCTATATTAATTAATGTGTGTTTGGTTTTTTTGTTAATAAAATACGTTATAGCGTCTGCTAAATCATCTACATAAATTGTTTCTCTTTTGGGTTTTCCAGTGCCCCAAAGATTTATATATTTTTCTTTATTAATATTTGCTAGATATAGCTTTTTCAAAATTGCAGGAATAAAGTGTGAATTTTGAAGATTGTAATTGTCTCCTGGTCCAAATGTGTTAGCTGGCATTAAAGAAATATACTTTCTATTATATTGCTTATTGTAACTTTCACACATCTTAATCCCAGCAATTTTTGCTATCGCGTATGGTTCATTAGTGTATTCAAGATTTCCTGATAATAAATAATCTTCTTTTATTGGTAATTTACAATTTTTTGGATACACACAACTTGAACCTAAAAAAATAATATTGTTTATATTATTTATATGACATCCATGTATTAAGTTTGTTTGAATTTGCAAATTTTCTCTGATGAAATCTGCTCTAAAAATATTATTAGCTTTTATACCGCCGACTTTAGCGGCAGAAATTATAACTATTTTTGGTTTTTTTTTTTTAAAAACCAATTAACTTTTTTTTGATCAAATAAATCTAATTTTTTTTTATTTTCAGTTATGATTTTTTTGAAATTTTTTTTTTTAAGTAATCTTACTACTGCTGATCCAACTAAACCATTATGTCCAGCAACAAATATTTTATCATTTTTTTTAATCATGCTTAGATAATAATTTTAAATCATTATTAACCATTTCTTTTGCTAATTTTTCAATTGAAATTTTTGGTTTCCATTTCAATATTTTTCTAGCTTTTGATGGATCTCCAAGTAATGAATCAACTTCAGTCGGTCTATAATACTTTTTATTACATTCAATAATTATTTTATTTTTTTCATCATAGGCTTTTTCATTAATTCCTTTGCCGCGCCATGTAATTTTCATCCTTAATTCTTTTGCCACAACGTTAATAAAATGTTTAACTGTAAATTGTTTTCCAGTAGCTATTACAAAATCATTAGGTTTTTTTTGTTGTAAGATTAACCATTGTGCTTCTACATAATCTTTAGCATGTCCCCAATCACGCTTAGCATTAATATTTCCTAAAATTAATTTTTTTTGTAATCCTAATTTAATCTTAGTCAAACCAATTGTAATTTTTCTTGTAACAAATGTTTCTCCTCTTCTTGGACTCTCGTGATTAAAAAGAATGCCGTTACATGCAAACATGTTATATGACTCTCTGTAATTTACAGTCATCCAATGAGAAAATACTTTCGAAACGCCGTAAGGACTTCTTGGATAAAATGGCGTTTTTTCGGTTTGTGGAATTTCAAAAACTTTACCAAACATTTCCGAAGTTCCTGCTTGATAAAACTTAACTTTGTTATTTAGTTTTAAAGATTTTATAGCCTCTAGAATATTTAGACAACCTAAAGCATCAACATTAGCAGTATAATTTGGTATTACAAATGATACGGCAACGTGTGATTGTGCTGCTAAGTTATATATTTCATCAGGTTTAACCAAATTTATCAATCTATTAACTGAAATATCGTCTGTTAAATCACCATAATGAAGGAAAAAATTTTTATTATCGTTTTCATAAATGTGGTCTACTCTTTCAGTATTTAATGAAGAGGATTTTCTTTTAACTCCATGAACTTTATATTTTTTTTTTAAAAGAAATTCAGCTAAATATGAGCCATCTTGACCAGTAATACCAAATATAAGTGCTTTTTTCATAATTTGTTTTTCTAGTAAATCGATATCTTGCTATAGTAATTTAATGAATAGGTCAAATCTATCTTGTTCTGTGATAGGTTTATTAATAGGTAATATTAGTTTATTAATAGGACATAAATAATGAAAAATAAATTACGCTTATTAAAAAATATATATTTAAAAAAAAATAAACCAGTAAGTTTAATAATTTTCCTTACTGAGCGGTGTAATGCAAGATGCTCTTTTTGCTTTATTGATTTTAATCCTAATGCAAAAAATCAGCAAAAGGAAAATGAAATCTCTGTAGAAAATTTTAAAACTATGTCTTTGAGTTTAAAAGACTCCTTGCATCACTTAAATTTTACAGGAGGAGAACCATTTCTTAGATCTGATTTTGATCAAATAATTTCAAACTTTATAGAAAATTGTGACTTATCTTCTGTAGTAATTAGCACAAACGGGAGTTATCCAAAAAAAATAAGTAAATTTTTAGATAATGTATGTTCAAAATATCCAACGACTAAATTTGTATTTCAATTTTCTATAGACTCTTTTCCTGAAAGACACAATGAAATCAGAAAAATACCTGGTTTGTTTGATAGAACAATTGAGTCTTATAATATGGTTAAAAATAGTTATAAAAATTGTATTTCAACATGCAACTTGACAATATCAGAAGATAATTATCAACAAATTGAAGAAATTTATGATTATCTTACAGATAAATACAAAATTGAAACTATAAACCCAATTGTTGTAAGAAATGAAGGTGTTTATGATGTTCCTTCAGAAAGCAAAATAGCCCTCATTGAAGCATATAAAAAAATTACAAAAAAAAATGTAGAAAATGTTGATAAAGGAAAATTACGTGGTTTTTCTAATTTTGACCTTGAAGGTATGATTATAAATGAAAAAAATAAAATTCAATATAAAATGATAGCAGATACTTATCTTAAGCCTAAATTTTATTCTAATTGCGTTGCTGGTTCTATTTTTGGAGTTGTTACTTCTGATGGGAATGTTCTTCCATGTGAAATTTTAGATAAAGATAAAGCTCTAGGAAATCTAAAAGACTATGATTTTAATTTTATGAAGTTATGGAATGACACTAAAGGTAAAAATACTAGAAAATGGATAAAAGACACTAAATGTAACTGTCACTGGGAATGTATTTTTACATATAACTTAATTTCAAGTCCAAAATATACGGCAAATATTGCTTCAAAAATTCTTAAATCAAAGCTGTGAATGAGACGACAATAATAATTCCAGCATTAAAAAATTCTCCCATTTTAGACAATACTTTGAGAAAATGTTTGGAATTAAAAACTAATCCAAATTTAATCATAGTTATAGATGATATAAAAAATCAAACATATAATAATAGAAAAAATGTTGAGTACATTGTTGTTCCAAAAGGAATGACTATGAGCAAAAAAAGGAATATTGCTGTAAAAAAATGTAAAACTAGATATATAGCTTTTTTTGACAGTGACTCATTTCCAGCTAATCAGGATTGGTTAATAAATGCTATTGATTGTTTAAAAAAAGATCAAAAAATTTATGCAGTTGGCGGTCCAGATACTTCGCCGCCTTTTGAAAATAAATCACAAGAAAATGTAGGTCTTTTAAAAAAATCTTTTTTAATTTCAGGATTTAGAAATCATAGAAAAAATATTTTAAATGAAATGTACGTACCTGAGCTTTCTTCTTGTAACCTATTTATGGAAAGAGAGAGATATTTGAGTTTTAATGGAATGGATGAAAACCTATATACAGGTGAAGATACAGATTTGTTTAATAGAATCATAGCTTCAGGCTATAAATTGTATTACTCACCAAAAGTTCATGCATACCATTATGATAGACATTTCAAAAGTTTTTTAGTTGAAAGATATGATAGAGGAATGCAATCAACAGTGGCTATAAAAGCATATTTAAAGAGAATTTTTTTAAGGAAAAATATTAGTCCAGGTAGTGCATATACAACAAAAACATTTAGATTTGAATTTTTGATTAATCCATTGTTTATAATTTATTTGATTGGATTAATATTTTTCTTAATATTCATAAATTTTAATTTTTATTATGTTGCTCCTTTAATTTTTTATTTTTTAATTTTAATAATTGAAAGTCTAAGAATATCCAATTTTTCAATTAATTTTATTAATTTATTTTTTCAATTATTCCTATGTACAATAGTACAGAGTATTGCAAGCTTGTTATTATTTTTTAATTTATCTATAAATTTAAAAAAATATTATAGAAATGTAAGTGATGACTACTAATAAAATGAAAGACCCAATAGTTTCAAATATAACTTTACTAAAATATTCATTTATTGTACTGAATCTTAAATTATGAAATATTCTGAAGATTTAAAAGAACTTAGAAAAAAAATTCTTACATCTATTCAAAATACTGACTCAGGACATCTTGGACCATCATTTTCGTGTGTTGAAATTTTATATGTTATAATTAAAAAATTTATTAATTTTAAAAAAAAAAAATAGAAATAAAATTATATTGTCCAAAGGTCATGCTGCTCCTGCTATTTATGCAATTTTTGATCATTTAAAATTATTGAAAAAAAATGAATTAAAAACATTAAGAAAATTTGATAGTAGACTTCAAGGTCACCCTGATAAAAAAAAATTAAAACTTTTAGACTTTGGTACAGGAGCGCTAGGTCAAGGATTATCTGTGTCTATTGGATATTCTTTATCTTCAAAGTTGTTGAGTAAAAAAAATTTTATTTTTTGCGTATTGGGTGATGGTGAATTACAGGAGGGTCAGATATGGGAAGCGGCCATGTATATTGGAGCAAAAAATTTAAAAAATATAATTACATTTATAGATGGAAACAAATTTCAAAATGAATTTTCTATAAAAGAGACCTTAGAAGAAAAAAATTTAAAAGGAAAGTGGGAATCTTTTGGATTCAAATACCTAGAAACGAATGGTCACTCTGCGCAAAAATTGGAAAAAATTATAAAAGATATAATAAACTATAGATATAAAAAACCAGTAGTTGTTTATTGTAATACAATAAAAGGAAAAGGTGTAAGCTTTATGGAAGGTAATAATAATTATCACTCGGTAAAAAAAATGCCCTTAAATGAATTCAATGAAGCATTAAAAGAGCTCAATGATTAAAAATAAGACAGTATCAATAAGAGACGCTTTTGGCAAAGCACTTGCAAATGAGGGTAAAAAAAACAAAAAAATTTTGGCAATTAGTGTTGATTTAAAAGGAGCATGTAAATTAAGCTATTTTTTTAAAAATTTTCCAGATAGATCTTTCGAAGTTGGTATTGCAGAAGCGAATGCAATAGGTATTGCAACAGGTTTATCTTTTGATGGTTTCCGCCCATTCGTTGCAAGCTTTGGTTCTTTTCTTACGGGAAAAAATACAGAAATTAGAAATTCCATTTGTTATAACAATGCTCCAGTAGTTATTGTTGGAACTCATTGTGGACTGATAGGCTCAGATGGTGCAACTCAATCAGCGTTACAAGATTTATCAATTATGAGGTCGATGCCATTTTTTGATGTATTTCAACCTTGCACACCACACGACACTGAAGAAATTATTAAATATGTCTGTAACTCAAAAAAACCAACATACTTAAGAATTGCAAGAAATGAAATTCCAGAATTTTTACCTAAAAATTATAAGTTTAAAGTAGGAATTCCAAACGAAATAATTAAAGGTAAAAATAAATTAATTATATCTTCAGGGTCTATGGTATATAATTCTTTGAAAGCGATAAAAGAACTAAAAACATCTAATTTTGGTCTATTAAATATTTCATCAATCAAACCTCTAAACATTAAATCATTAAAAAATAAAATAAAAAATTATAGTAAAATAATAACTGTAGAAGATCATAGTGTCGAAGGAGGTATAGGAAGTATAATAAGTGAAATCATTGCTGAAAATAATCTTAATATTAAGCTAAAAAATCATGGACTCAAAAATGGCTTTATAAATAGCGATATACCTAAGAATTTAGAAAAAAGATATTCAATGGATGTGAAAAGTTTAAAAAAAATTTTTATTAACTTTTAGACAGATATATTTTTAATTATATAATTAGGTTTTGAAGATATAGAATTTAGAATAACTCTAAGACTTTTATTTTTGAAATTATTTTTTTCATTTTTGTTGAAGCCATCCATCACAAGTGCAGATTTAATTCCATATTTTTTTGCACCCATAATATCAGTTTGAGTATTATCCCCTATCATCAATATCCGTTTTTTTTTTAAATTCAGATTTTTTAAAGCATAAGAGTAAATCTCTCTGTATGGTTTTCCAATATAGAGAACTTTCCCTCCAATTTTTTTATAATATTCGGCTAAAGTTCCAACTTGTAAAACAAATTTTTTTACTTTTCCATCAAATACAAATTTATCGGGATTAGAACATATCATTGGTAATTTACGTTTAAAAAGTTTGTCCAAAACTTGTTTATATTTATCAAATTTCTCAAAAGGATTTACTGACATTGCTAATATAAATTTGGCAGATTTTATATCAGTTTTTTTTAATCTAATATTTTTAATAACTTCATTTTTATTTATGTTGGAAATTAAATAGCATTTTTTTAATTTTAAAATCTTATTTAATTTAGAAAATTTTTTATGTCTGGAAAATGCAATATATTCTAAGTAACCACCGCAAGTAATAACTTTATCGAAGTATAAATTGCTAATCTTCAATTTATTTAAAGTATCCCTTTTTGCCTCTGTTTCATTTTGTGATGTGTTAGATAATATAATTAAATATTTAGACTTTTGCTTTAACCTATTTAATGTTTTATCAATAAAACTAAATTTTTTTTTACCATCATGTAGTACACCCCATTGATCAAATAAAAAACAATCAAATTTATTAATTAAGTAATTAAATTTAACTTTTAACATTGGTAAATTTTTTTTCCCAAAATATATAATCATTTAGGTGTTCGGGTAAACTCCAAGAAATCATTTGATCAACTTTAAAGTTAACTACTTTTTTTTTTTCATTAAGTAATTTATTCATAGCTGTGGCTATATAATATTCTCCATTCACAGTAATATTATTTTTTATTGAATGTTCAATACAATCTAATAAATCCTTCCCTGATTTAAAATAAAAAATTCCTGTTACAGCACTATCTTTATCTGGGGATGAGCTAACTGGTTTTTTTTCTGAAATTTTATTAACAATGGATCTTTTATCTACTACATAAGCATGAGAATTTGGACTTTCACTTGCAGGAGGATATTGTAACCATGTAAAAATAATACCAGTCGGATTCATTTTTCTAATGACATCATAAAATTTATCATAATTAATTACACATTTTAAATCACATGAACTTATTATAACTGGCTGATCTAATTTAATTAAATTTTTTGCCTTATATATTGTTATTGCCATGCCTTTAGTTTTTTTATCTATTAAATAGTATAAAGATTTTTTGTTATTTTTTTTGAATTTCTTTTTTAAATTATTTTTTAAGAAAGTATTTTTCTTAAAAATAAATAGATTATTATTTTTGTTTGGCAAACTTTCGAGGCTACGCTCAAACATCATCTTATTAGATATTGGTATCAATGGTTTTGGCAAATTATAACCTAAATGCTTATGTCTACTTCCTTCACCTGCAGATGGAATAATATTTTGTATTTCTTGTTTTCTTAGTTTGTCTGTCTTTTTGTAGTTAATAGTAAAATATTTTTTCCAAAACTTATATTCTTCAATTTTTTTGTTATCTTCAAGGCAAACAAAATTTTTTACAGATTTAGTCGTTATATTTTTTTTGTTTATTAGTTCTAAAAAAATATCTGCAACGTGCAATGATTTATTATTTAATTTTTTTATTTTAGAACTTGCTTCAAGAAAATGTTTCCAGTATTTTAAATAGTATAATCCTGCACTTATTATTTGATTTTTTAAATTAACATTTTTTTTTTTTATTTTTATAATTTGATTTTTTTTGTTTACAATAATTGTATCTTTATTATTATAATTTCTTCTAACATCGTCATTATTTATATTAAAAAGAATTCCATCAGAGTCTGTAAGGAAATCCTTAAAACTAATATCTAATAACGAATCTGGGTTTAAAATTGCTATTTTTTCATCACTTTGAATAAATTTTTTTACTTTTAAAATTGACTCAATTTGATTATTTGTTTTATTTGAATATACAATTTTAATATTATTTTTTTTTTTAATATTTAAGATTTTATTTTTATTACAAATAATAAATATTTTTTTACATGAACTAAATTTGTTTAAAATTACGTTTAATAGAAAATTATCTCTTTTTAATTTTTTATCATATATAAATTTATCTTTAAATAAACTATGATGTTTTTGTCCCATTAATGATATAATCAAATTCATTTTAGTTTATAATTAATAACATTTAATAAAGTTAGACAAATGAAAAAAAAGGTTTCTTGTATAATTGATTTTGGTCAAAGTCATTTAAAGTTTATTTTAATAACAGGTAAATTTACAGTTGCAAGGACTTTAGTATGTAAGAATAATTTTAAAATCTATAAAAATAATTCTTTTTTCTATGACACTTTAAAAATAGAAAAAATAATAAAATTCAAAATCAATTATCTATATAAAAATTTTAAAATAATTTCAATTGCAGTAATTTCTCATGGTTCTGGCTGTTTTTTTAAAAACAAAAAAAATAAAATCTTAAGTGGCTTTCATTTTTCTTCAAAGTTTAAAAATACTAAATTGATATCTGAATATAATAAATTATTACCAAATTTTAATGAAACATTTACTCCAAAATATAAAGATTTTCATAACTTAAGCAAAAATTTATTTATGATTAGTAAAAAAAATAAAAACTTAGAATTAATGACAATTCCATCCTATATAACCTGGTTGTTTTCTGAAAAAAATATTATCGATCCTTCCTATTTATCTTGTCATACTTTTTTATGGAATTTTAAAATTAAAAAGATAAGTAATTTTTTAAAAAATACATCTATAAAAATACCTAAAATCAAAAAAAGTGGATCACATATTATTAAAACAAATAACAATCTTAAAGTATACAATGGTATGCATGATACTAGTGCAGCTTTTTATTTTCATAAAAATTTTTTCGACGAACAAAATACTATTTATTTGAGCACTGGAACTACTTTCATTTTTGGCAAATATTTAAAAAAAATTCACAATATTGATGAAAAAAGTAAATTTTATTATCTTTCAGCTGCTGATTTTAAAGGTGTAATTCTTTCAAGAAGATTTCAAGGTGGGTTAATATATAATAAATTTAAAAAAAAAAATAAAAAATTTATTGATAACTATTTAGCATTACGTACTATTAAAGAATTAGATACATTTAAAAAATTTATTCCTAATCATAATATGAAACTAGTTATTGATGGACATTTTGCTAAAAATAAAGATTTTGTTTTAAAAATAAAAAAATATAAAAAAGAAATTGTAATATATTGTGCAAAAAATAAAAATATACCAAGTTTAGGTATGGCATATCTTTCGGCAGAAAAAAAAATTAATCTATTGTTAAAAGATTATTATGATGTAATTTAAATGGATTATATTGCTCACAGAATTAATACAATTTACAAATTAAAAACCATTAATTTTAAATATGGAATAGAAATCGATATCAGAGATAATGGTAAAGAATTAATTGTTGTTCATGACCCATTTAAAAAGGGAATAAAACTTAATAGTTTCCTAAAGTATTATAAGCATAAATTAATTATCGCTAATATTAAATCTGAAAGAATTGAAGATGAAGTTATTAAAATATTTAAAAGATATAAAATTAATAATTTTTTCTTTCTAGACTCTTCTTTTCCAAAAATTATTGATTTAGTAAAAAAAAATATATCTGATATAGGATTAAGAGTTTCTTATTATGAGGATTTATCTACTGCAAAAAAATTAAAAAATAAAATAAAATGGATTTGGTATGATACTTTCTTTGGTATACCAAAGAGTAATAAAAATTTTAAAATACTAAAAAAATTAAATTATAAGATATGTCTAGTATGCCCAATGTTACATGGTTTAAGTATAAATATTGACTCTAAAAGATTAATTCAATTAAAAAAAAATAATTTAATAGACGCGGTTTGTACAAAAAAAAAGTTTTTTAAATATTGGGATTAATTGAGTTTAATCATAATTATTATCAGCTGATACAATTGTTCTAAACTACCTTTAATTTTTTTTTTCAAACTATCACTACTACCCTTCCCAAATCTTCTTTTTTTTTTATTAAAATTTACTGGGAATCTAAATATTTTATAATTATTTCTCTTTGCAGCTACATATATGGATAAATCTATTGAAAAATCCTTAGGATAGTAGCTTATATTTTTTATTAATTCATTTGAAAATAACACTGGCATACCATGAATATCAAATACTTTTTTTTGTAACAAAATTGAACTTAAAATAGTTAAAGCATATGAAAAAAAAATATCTAGTAAAGACCAATGATTTTTTAATTTATTGACTCTATTTCCTTTTATAAAAATTTTTTTTGTAAGATTATTTTCATTATAAAGCTTAATTGATTTCATTATATCTCTGGGGTCAACTTCTAAATCTGCATGTGAGTAAATTATAATTTTACCTCTAGCACTTAATAATCCTTTTCTTAATCCATATCCAAAACCAATATTTTTTTTTATTTTACATGTTTTTATATTTTTATATCTTAAATATTTTTTAATAATTTTTTCTGTTTCATCTTGTGAACCATTATTTACTAAAATTAATTCATTATTTTTATTCTTTAAAAATTTTCTATATTTGTATATTAAAACTGGTATATTTTTTGACTCATTAAAGCATGGAATTACCAAAGAAATATTCATATTTAATGCTTTAATTTTTTTATGACTATTGATTGTTGTAATGCAAAAATCCTGTGAAACCTGGTAAGTTGATTGTCAAATTTAATTACAAGTTCATTCAGTAAATTATTTAATGGTATATAAAATGTTTTTGCAATTACTCCTCCTGAATTTAAAAAACCAAAAAATTCATTCTTTTTTGAATATATCAATTCAAACTTATTTCCCAATCTTGCATTAAACTTTGTAAAATCATCAAATATTAAATTTGGTACTGCGTTATTTCCTGACCATGGGTCATTAATATCATTGCATGGAACTTCATCATTAAGAACATCAGTAGTTTTGTCATAACCCTCGATTCTCATGAGCAAAATTATTAACTGAAACATATAAGAAAAATTAACATCTTGAATTATGTAAAGTCCCCCTGGTTTTAAAATTCTATTAACTTCATTAAAAAGTTTTATTGGATGAGCTACATGATGGATGAGATTAGAGGAAATAACTATTGAAAAACTTTCATTTGCAAATTTTGTATCAATGGCATCAACACCTTTAAAATCTATAAAATTATCCATCATTATATCGGATGTTTTAAAGTTTTTGTTATTTATAAATTCTTTTACAAATGCTGGGCCGCAACCAAGCTCGATAATATTATCATCATCATTAATAAAATTATTCATCCATGAAAATCTATTTTTAAGCAAATAATAAAGGTTTTTATTTTTTTTTGAAAAAAAATATTCTCTTGCTGCCAATATGTTTCCTTCATCATTCATTCTATTTTGAGAATGATGAAAATAGATTTTTTTTGGTAATAGCATCATTATTAATAAACTTTTTTTTTATTTTATTAAATACTATTTTAGATTGAATTAATATTTTCTTTTACATTTAGATATTTTCTATACATCTAGTCTAGAATTGATATATTTTCTTATCATCAGATGATGAAATTTATACCAAATATTTTAAAAATAAATCGAGAATATAATTTTTCATTTAAATTCAATATTTACTTTTTTCTACTAATTATAAATTTTATAACTTATTCAATTTATGCTGTATTATCTAAATATAATATTTTTTTTATTGAAGTTTTAATTAATTTAAACTTTATAATTTTCTTTTATCTATATAAAAAAAATCCTGAAGATAAAATATTTTTTAAATTAATATTTGATAAACAAGAAATAATCTTTTTTTTATCATTATTTGTATTTTTATTAATATTAATGGTTAACGAGCTAAGAGTTCCTTTATTTGGTGATGAAATAGCACCAACTAGACGCGCAACAAGAACTCCTCTATTTGCCTCATATTTATTATTAAATATAGTAAACATAGATTATTTAAAAGAAATTCCCTTAAAGTATGTAGTGCAAATATTAAGTATACTTCAAATATTATTTATAATTTTAATTATTTATCTTTTAAAAACAAAAAAAATAGGATTTTTGATTTTATTATTAATAATAAATTTTATTTTAAGATTTATAATCAAAGATGCCGTTCATCATCCGCCATTGAACCATCTTTTTTCTACAACACTAATCTCTATTTTGGGATTGAACCACTTAATTGTCAGAATTTCATATTTGCTACCATTCTGGTTTTGTTTAATTCTCCTTTTTAAATTAATAACTCAACACATAGATAAAAAATCTTCTATGTTATTAATTATATCTATTTCAACATTTCCATTTTTAACAATAGCAAGTGTAGTACCTGACCATTCTTTGTGGTCATCGCTTATTTTTACTTTTTTACTTTTTTATGTATTTATAAAAAAAGATATTAATTATAAATTATGTATTCTTATAATCTCTATTGGTATTTTATTTAGAATAACTATTTTTTCAGGTTTCATTTTAATTGGATTGATTTTTATTAGCGATTTTTTTAATAAAAAATTTTTAATTTCAGAAAAAATAAAAGAATTGCTTTTTAAAGAAAAAGTTTTGTTTATTTTACCAGTTTTTTTACCACTTTTTCTAATAAGTATTTCTGGAAATGTTAATTTTGAAGGAATTGATAATTTAGACTCTATAAATCTTTTTTCTAAAGCACTAAAATCAAACATTATTTTTAAGTCTTTAATAAAACAAATCCCAACTTGGTATTACCCATTTATTTTTGTAATTTTTTTTATTGAAAGAAAGATTGAGTTTGTAATTTTTTTTATTTTAAACCTAGCAATTTACTTCTCAATTAATCCGTATTTTTGGGGTAATGCAAAATATGTTTTAGAATATGGTGTACCATTTTTTATATTTGGACATTTTGCTTTCACAAAAATACTTATTGATAAAAAAAAAATTTGGGCAGCAAGTTTAATTAATTTATTTATAGTTTTGCTTAATATAAATGATATTTATAAATTTCCTCAGTCAAGAATATCTGCTGATCTAATTTACGAAACCGGATATCAAGAGGCGCTTAAATCATCTGATAAAAAAACGAAATATCTTTTAAAAATACCATATAATTACGACGAAGCTTTCAAATATATAAAAAAAATTAATGGTAATCAAAATACACTTTTACTTGGTACTACTTATGGATTCTTACCTCAAATTTTGGAAAATTATAATTTTAAAGAATTAAGAACTATTATTAATTTAAGAAACAGTTTTGATAATTTAAATAACTTAAATTATTCCTTATCAAAAAAGATTTCAAAGCTTGATAATGAGAAAAATTTGATAACACTTATTAGAGAATATATTAAATTAATGAAAAATAATGAAATTATAGGGAGAGTAAAAATTAGCAAAAATACAAAAAATTTAAATTTAGAAGATAAGCAAGATCCTTTTTTAAAAATAAATAATATTGAAAATCTAAAATATATATTACTAGCCGATTATGGTGTTAGAGAGAAAATTACTAATACACTGATTTCAAATAATTGGAAATTAGAAAAAAAATTTGAAGAAACTAATTATAGGTCGACTTTACTTTTATTTAAAAAAAATTAAAATTTTAAAATAGTAAATAGTTTTATACTAGAATATGTTGGATGAAGAGACCAAATAAAAAAACAAAGAGTGTAAAATAAAAATTTTAAGGATAAATTTTTATTTTTTTTCAATTCAAATGGCATAATTGTGACTAAAATTATTAAAGGATATACTAAATTTATTAATCTTATCAAATTTCTTCCTGTAATAATTGGACCGCCAACGTATGCTATAGAGGTTACAAATATTGCCATTAGTAAAATTATAAAAAACAATTCCAATTTTATTTTGTGAAAAGTAAATTTTTTTTTTTCACATATCAAATAAAATAATAAAGGTAATAATACAATTAATGGAAACAAATTGTATTTTATAAAATCTAATAAAGTAAAATCAAATGTAAACAGATGAAATCTATTAATTAACGAATAAGTATCATTATAAATAGTATAATTATTTGTAAATTCATTATTAATCGAAAATAATATTATAGTTAATATTGTAGTAGAGATAATATCTTTAAGTTTGATTATAGATCTTTTTTTAAATATTAATTTTGAAATAATCAAACTTAATAAAAAGAAAATTGAGTTCTGTCTAGTAAGCAATGCAAGAAGAAATCCAAAATAAAAACAGCTTTTTTTATTATCTATAATTCCTAATAAAATTAGTAATCCTGAATTAATAAACACTATATCATTAATCATTGTTGGTAATGCTAAAAAATATCGAAATAAATAAGGATTAAAAACTAAGAACGATGTTAAGAAAAAAATATGAAAATCATTAATTTTTAACTTTTTTAAAATTAAATAAAAAAGCGATATTGATGATAAACAAGCTATAATTGTAAACAATCTGAATACGAAATAAGAATCTGAATTAAATATTTTTGCAATAATTCCAATAAATGTGGGTAAAACAAATCTCCAGGCTTTGTGATAATCAAGTGTTTCATATGGTATTTTTTCAAACTTATCAGCTAATATAAAGTAATCCTCTCCATCTCTGGCCCCAAAGTAAATGCTATCCTCAAGTGAAAAATAATTGTTAGTTAAAAGTATTAAAATAAAAGCTAAAAATAAAAATATTCTGATATCTAATAATGAAGCTGGTATTTTCATTAAAATTTAAAATTATGTTTATCAAAAAAAGATAAAAAATAAGCTCTTATTATTGGATACCAATCTATTATTGTTCTTATTTTTGAATAGCTTCCAGATTTTGGATAATTCATAGTAATAGGCACTTCTGTAAACGAAATGTCTTTTGATTTTAATATTTTACCTAGAACATAATACTCATACCCATAAGTATAAAATTCTTCTTTATCTAAAAGATCGATATTTTTAGATAGTACACTTGTTTTGTAAGCTCTAAATCCACAAGTGGCATCGGTAATTTTCTTCTTGAAAATGATGTTTATAATAAATGTAAAGATTTTTATTAAAATAATTCTTTGAAGAGGATTTGTTTTATGTCCAACTTTGTTTAAAAAACGACTTCCATGTACAAATGAATAGTTGTCTTTTGATATTTTTTCTAAAAATTTTGTTATTTCTTGTGGAAACATCTTTCCATTTGCAGCAAGGTGCACAATAACATCATATTTTTTTTCTATTCCAATTTTTAATCCATCAATCAACGCATAACCAGCTCCCTTATTTGTCTCATAACTTTTTACCGATATTTGAGAATCTTCTATTATCTTTAGTGAGTTATCTGATGATCCATTATTAATAAATAGAAAATCCACTATATACTTTGATTGATCAAAATTTTTTATTTGATTTATTAAATTTGAAAGTTTATCTTCTTCATTCCAACAAGGTATTATACATAGTGATTTCATAAAATGATTGATAATATATAATTATGCAAAAATATAAAGGACTTAAAATTGGAGTTATTGGTTGTGGCTATTGGGCAACTAATATTATTAAGACTCTGGAGAGCCTTGGGTTAAAAAATATTTTTATTTTTGATAAAGATATATTAAAAATTAATTTGATAAAAAAAAAATTTAATTTTATTAAAATTTCTAAAAATATTAATACTCTTTTAGATTTAAATCTTGATTGTTATTTTCTAATCACGCCAGCTAGTACTCATTTTAAAATTGCTAAAAAAATTATTAAATCTAGAAAAGATGTTTTTATTGAAAAGCCTGCAACCCTTAATTCTACAGATATCAAAGAGCTAATAAACATATCAAGTAAAAATAAAAATATTCTTATGTCAGGATATATTTACAATTTTAATGTATACATAAATTACATAAAAAAAATCATAAAAAAAAATGTTTTAGGAAAAATAAAATATATGTACCTTGAAAGATGTAATTTGGGCCCTATAAGAAATGATACCTCTTGTATTTGGGATCTTGCTTCACATGATATATCTACTTCATTTTATTTGTTGGAAAAAAAACCTGTAATTAAAAATATTCAGGTTTATAATTTTCTTAAGAAGAACAAATACGATATTTCAAATATAACTCTAGATTTTAACAAAGTTAAAGTAGAGATAAAATCCAGTTGGTTAAGTCCTGAAAAAACACGAAAATTAATAATAATAGGTGAAAAAAAAATGCTTCAATTTGATGAAATAGCAAATGGAAATAAAGTCAAAATATATAATAAATATGCAACTTATTATCCTGATATATTAAAAAAATACTCGAAAAAATTCTTTACTCCATCTGCAAATATAAAAATCGGTAAAACATTTGAGCCTAAAATAAAATTTTCACCTCCACTTGAAGATGAAATTAAACATTTTTTAAATAGCGTTATAAACAGAAAGAAACCACTTACCGACGGTAACTACGCAAAAAATATCATTGAAATTATTGAAAATATTGAAAAAAAAATTATTTAAAATTATTAATTTTTTTACAAACTTCTAAAACATCCCTTTTTTTCATTAAAGGATCAATTGGAATGCTTATTCCATTTTTCGCAAGATTTTCAGAATTTGGAAACTTTTGTTTTAGAAATAATTTTTTTACTGCTTTCAATTTATGAATTGGAAAAGGATAATGTCTACTGAATGGAATTTTTTGACTTGTTAAATATTCAGAAAACTTTTTTATATCACTGACCACCAAAACATATTGATGAAAAACACAACCTTTTGAATATTTTAATTTTTGTATTTTATAATTGTTGATATTTTTATTATAAATATCTGCAATTTTTTTTCTGTTTAAATTATATTTATCAAGGTTGTTTAATTTTTTTGATAATATTAAAGCTTGGATTGTATCAAGCCTACTATTAACACCTATTATATCATGGTAATATTTTTTTTTTAGATCCAAGATTTCTAATTTTTTTTAAATATTCATACTTTTTTTTATTATTTGTTGTGATAATGCCCGCGTCTCCATAAGCGCCTAAATTTTTACCCGGGTATAAACTAAAACAACCTAGCTCCCCTTGAGATCCAACTTTTTTTCCTTTTTTTCCAGAGGAATAATCAAATGCACCATGAGCTTGGGACGCGTCTTCCAAAATAACAATTTTTTTTCTTTCTAACATTTTTTTTAACTTATAATAACGACAACTCTCACCATATAAATGAACAAGTAAAACAACTTTAGTTTTATTTGTAATTTTTTTAATAATTTTTTCGTTAGAAATAACTGGACTATTTTTTTCAATATCAACCAAGACTGGCTTCAGGCCAGCTCTTATAATGGAAAAAATTGTTGAACAATAAGTCATTGCTGGCATTATTACTTCTGAATTTTTTTTTAAATTTAATGATTTTAATGCTAAATAAATTGCATCAGTACCATTTGCACATCCTATTGCATATTTTGTGTTACAATAGTTTGCAAATTTTTTTTCAAATTTTTCTACAGAAGAACCTAATATGAAATCGGTTTTTTTAAATAATAATTTTAAATTATTTAAAATTTCCTGATGTAACTTTTTATCTTGATTATAAATATCAAAAAATTTCATATAAATGATATATAATAAATTATATTTAATATATATATATAAATATTTAACAATGTTAAAAAATAAAAAAATAATCAAAATTAATGGTTCACAACTAAAATTATATATTCCATCTGACGTTTTTAATCCGACTGCAACAACTAGTTTTTTAATTAGAGATGCAAAAAAATTTATTAATAAAAAAATGGATATTCTGGATCTCGGTTGTGGAAGTGGTATAATTGGTATTTTGGCAAACAAATTACAAAAAAATAAAAAAAAAATATTTGCTTCTGATGTAAGTCTTGAAGCGGTGGAGTGCGCAAAAAAAAACTTTAAAATGCATAAATGTAATTTTGAATTGAAATGTGGTTCACTATTAAAACCTTGGAAAAATAAAAAATTTGATCTTATAATCAACGATGTATCAGGCATATCAGAGGAATTAGCAAAGAAGTCAATTTGGTTTAAAAATGTTCCTTGCAAAACAGGTCCAGATGGTACCGATTTAACTTTAAAAATAATTAAATCCTCTTCAATATATTTAAACAATAAAGGTGGGATTATATTCCCAATTATTTCTCTATCAAATTCAAGAAAAATTATTCAAACACTTAAAAAAAAATTTAAAATAATTAAAATTATTTCTAATAATTATTGGTTTTTGCCTGAAGAATTAAACAAAAATCAAAAAAAATTATTCAAAATGAAAAAAAAAAAAACTAATTGATTTTGAATTAAAATTTGGAAAGATTATATGCAATACACAAATTGTATACGCAAAAAATTAAAGACCACCATCAATTTTTATTTCAGCAGCATTAATATAATCAGATTTAATAATTGCTTTAATAATATTTGAAATATTTTTTGCTTTTCCAATTTTCTTTGATGGTATTTGATTAATCAATTTTTCTTTAATTTTTACATCTATGTTGTTTAATAATGGTGAGTTAAAATAACCTAAAGAAATAACATTAGATGTAATATTAAACCTTCCAAATTCTTTAGAAATGCATTTTGAGAATGTTTTCAAGATTGATTTTGATGAAGAATATAAAGAAATGCCTACGTCACCCCTTGATGCACGTGTTGAATTAAAAAAAATAAATCTTCCGAAATTATCTTTTATCATTTTATTAATTAAATATTTTGTAAATAAAATGTTGGAAAATGAATTAATTTGAAATGTTTTTTTTATATCTTTTGAATTTAAATTAACTATTAGTTTATCAACAGAAATTGTGGCAAGGTTTATAAATGTTAATCTTTTAAGTATTTTAGTATTTTCATCTACAAATTTCTTAATATTTTTTTCATTAGATATATCTAACTTTTTTATAACAAGATTTTTATTTTTATTTTTGATTCTAATATTTATTCTCTTTTTATTATATGTCGCTAAAATATCATCATATTTAATCAATTCTTTTATTAATTTTAAACCAATTCCCGAAGATGCTCCAATTAATATAATCATATTTAATATTCAATTATTCCTGCAGCCATCGAGTAACCCACTCCAAACCCACATAATAATAATTTGTCACCTTTTTTAATTTTTTTTTTTTTTAATAAATCTGATAATGCTATTGGTATAGTTGATGAAACTGTATTTCCAATTTTTTTATAATTACAAAATACTTTTTTTTAGGTAAGTTCATTTTTCTAATTAAATTATCAATTACCACTTTACTTGCTTGATGAAAAACAAAATATTTTATTTCATTCATATTCGTCTTATTTTTTAATAATAAATCTGATACAAAATTTGGAATATTTGTCATTGTAAACATGAATACTTTTTGTCCATCCATAAAAATTTTTGGTTTTAAATTTTCTTTATAATTTGTTGCGCTATTTTCAACAATTAGATTTTTTGATCCAGATCCGTTGGTTCCAAATTTAAAAATATTTTTTTTTTGGGGATTTCTTTTTAAAACCATTGCAGACGCCGCATCACTAAATATTGTTTCGCATGTCCTATCGCCCTTTTGAATATATTTTGTATATGTGTCACTACAAATTAAAAGCACATTATTAATTCCTTTTTGTTTTAAAAAACTATAACCGGTAAAAAGGCCATAAACAAAACCTGAGCATCCCTGATTAATATCAAAAGCCAATATATCTTTTCTTAAATTTAATTTATCTTGTATTATACAGGCTGTTGTTGGTAGTAAATATTCGGGCGATTGAGTTACATAAATTAAAGCATCAATATTTTTTTTAACTTTAGTTTTTTGCAGGCCGATAAAGCTAAATCAAGAGCAGTTTCATTTTTTTGGTCTCATATCTATACTCAATTCCAGTAGCTAAAAGTGTTTTATTGTATGACCAATTATATTTTTTACAGAGTTTTTTAATATTTATTTTTTTTTTGGGTAAAGAATATTTTATATCAGTGATTTCACCTGACATTATTTTATTAGTTTGTTTTTTTTCAGAATATTTAAAATTTTTTTGACAGAAGTTGCGGTAGCTATTTTAGATATATTAGAAGTTGCTCCTTTAAGTTTTATATCTAAATTAGATAATATATTTAAGTGCCCAACAGAGTCCCAGTCTTCGATATTATTAGAGTTTGAATTAACATCAATTTTTTGTTTTGTTTGTAAACTTTTTTTAATTAATTGTATGAGATCTTTTTCTGTCATATTCAGGTTTGATGATATAGAACTATATACCTCAATAGGATTTATTGTCAAAACAATTATAAGCGATTAATTTAAGATTCAGATGAAAAAAAAATCTTTTAAACTTACAAAAAACATTTATTTGACATTAATAAATATAGCTGATGCTAAATTTATTTATAATTTAAGAACAAATAAAAATCTTTCTCAATATTTAAATCCAACTAGTTCAAAACTAACTGACCAAATAAAGTGGATGAAAAATTATTTTAAAAGAAATAATAAAAATTTAGAATATTATTTTAAATTTCAGGTCAAAAAAAATAATAAATTTTATAATATTGGCGTGGCAAGAGTCATTAAATTATCAAAAAATAATTTTAGTTTTGGAAGTTGGATTATGAAACCAGGATCAAAAAGCTGGCAAGCTATTGAGTGTGCATTATCTATTTATGAATTTGCTTTTATAAAAAAAAAATTTAAAAAAAATTTAATGTGGATGGATTTAAAAAATAAAAAAGTTATTACTTTTCATAAATTAATGGGCGCTGTTGAAACAAATCGAGATAAAAAACAACTTTATGCTTACCTTACAAGCTCAAAATATAAAAAAATAAAAAAAAATTTTCTTTTTTTTATTATTAATAATCCAACTATTTTTAGAAAAAAAGAAGTCAATAATAAATAATCTAAGGCTTAAAATAGTATTCAACATAATACTGGATTATTATATTTTTCAAAATACTTCATATATAAATTTATATAGATATTGAATCAATTTAATTTGAAATTTTAGAACCAATATTTATTTATCTTTAATTTTTACAACAAGGCTTAACAAATAAACCATTATTATACTCAGGACTATTGTCCCAAATAGAAGATAGGATTGATGAGGTAAATATCCAAAATGAATTAATCTATAGGCAACAACCTGGCCGATTAAAGCAGAAAATATAAGATTTTTTGAGGATAATTTGAAAGAAATATATTCAAAATAAGAAGAAATTATAGATACTAAAAAAATAAGTAAAAATAATATGTAGTAAGATCCCGAATAGAAAAAAAACGCTACTATACCGGGCAAGGTATTTCCTTGAACATTTTTATACATCTGATTTGACGTATTTATACCTTCTATGTTAAAATTTAATTCATAAAATGAAAGTGATTTAGGTTTTGCTCTTTCTTTAAAAGAACTAAATAAAAAAGATTTACCTAATTTTTCTTTTTGAGAGATTACAGCCATTACCCCATCAACTCCTACCCATCGATTAATTATCAAATATAAAATTTCAAAATTATGTTTTGAAAAAGCTGAATATTTTGTTTTAATTTCCCTGTCTTTTTCATCTTTTTTTGCATGTTTTTCGATTGTAAACTCTACTGATTTTCCAACATAAAAATAATTTGCACGAATATAATTCACGCTAGTTAAAGAAATATAAAATAAAAAAATGATAAAAGTAAAAGATTTTAAGTAAAAACCTATTGAATTTGGTTTTCCTACTTTTTTAGAGAATTTATAAATTCCAAAAAAAAGAGCAAAAGCATTAAAAATCATTCCTCTGCTCAACATATTTAGAGAAGTAAAGAAAGTTTCAAGAAAAATTATTATAGAACTTGATAAAAAAAACTTTTTAAAAAAATTAGACTCATAAAACACTAAAATTGCTGAAATTGCTGATAATCCAAACAGCAATAGCCATTTAAATGTTCCACTAATAATAAAGTTTATATCAAAAATGGGGATTAGTCCTTTTTGATAAATTTTAAAATAAAAATTTAATATACCTATTGTCAGAAAAAAAAAAGATAAAAATAATCCATATTTTATTTCTACCGATTGAAAAAACATTTTTTTTAAAATCAAATAACTGAAGTTTTTGAGGATATTTAAACAAAAAAAATTCTCTAAAAAAGCCTGCTAATATAAAAGCGAGTATACCAATTTGAGAAACTATTAAAGTCTCATTAAAAGATTTTGGTGAATAATTAAAAACTCCAACACCCTCTCTAAAAACACCATCTGTTAATGCAATAGTGCAAGTAAACTTAAACCAAAATCCAAGCCATAATAATAAACTAAAAAAAGTTTCAAAAAATATTGAATTTTTCCTAAAAGCAAAAAAAATTAAAAAATTTGAAATTATTGAAAATGAAATATATATAGATTTATTACCAATAAAATTTATATAACCTAAATAAAAAAGAAAAAGAATTGATGCAAAAATAGAGATTTTAAATAATTTATATAAAAATTTATAATCTTGTTTAATTAAATGTGCCATTAAAAAATATTAAATATTTTTATTAGTTTCTGAAATTTTATAACCATAAGTATAAAAAACCATTGCCATCAAAGATGCAAAAAAGAAAGTTAATGAAACTCCAATCGTGCCTCCCATAAAATATAAAACTGGTATTAAAAAAGTAATTGATAAACCATAAAAAATATCTCTCTTAAATAAGAACATTCTTTCCTCAAACGAGCTTTTAATTTTTTTGTGCCTTAAATACATCGCATAACTCATAAAATATGATCCTATTAAAGACACAGAAATGGTAAAAAGAATAAATTCTTTACCTAAAAAATTAATATCTGAAATATTAATTAGCATATAAATGCTAAATATTGATAAAGAAAATATAAAAACAAATATAGCATATAATAGATTTTTTAATTTTTTAGAAATTGTAATTTTTTGTTTTACAAAGGCTGGTCCAATTACAGCATTAAATAAAGTGCCTGGAAATGAGCCAATTGAAAAACATGCAAAAAATACACCTGCTAGTGATTTATCAAAAATATAATAAATCATTATTCTCCAAGCGAAACTACTAATTATTATGCTAGAAGAAGATAAAAAAGCTATAGTTTTAAGGTTTAACCTGGCAATAGTTCTTATACTTGAGCTAGTAAATGTTTTTAATAAGTTTAAAAAATGTTTTGAAAAAGATAAAAATACAAACACCGCATATATTAATATTATGATAGTTAAGTGCTCAAATTTTGCAAAATATAAAATTACTCCCGTAATGGTTATCGTAATTACATTTAAAAAGCTTAAAATTTTAAATAATCCAAATTTATTTTTAATTTCATCTTGAACAAGATTCATTTCATTTATCCATTGGATCAAAATAAGTAAAGATATAACATTTATTAATTTTTGATTTTCAAAATTAAGTATTTTTGTTGTAATAAAATAAAAAATAAATAAAGCAAATATAGAAAAAATAATTCTATATGACATTGTTATTAAAGCATGGTTTTTATTTTGTTCTGAGACTATTATACTCCGCATATTACTTGAAAATATTTGTGTAAGTGAAATCCAAAAACTAGTCACTAAACCCAGTTCTCCAGCAACTGAAAAATGGCCTAGTACAACTAATACAACAACTAGAAATGAGGCAAACATTAAGTTAAATGTGTAAGTGCTTGAAATTAACAAAAAGTAAAAGTTTTTTTCAATTAAGGACTTTAATGAACCATCATAAGAAATTCTTTCATCAACAATATTATCTTCTATTTTTTTATTTTCTAAAATTTCTTGATATAAATTTTTATATTTAGATGAAACAATATCAATTGAAGTTTTATTTTTTACATTGGTTGAAATATTTTTGCCATTTTGGATTCTTTCCTCTAATGTCCAATTTGATATTTCAAATATTTTTTCACTTATATTTTTTGAATTAATATTAGTGGTATATACAGAATCCTCTAAACCGACAGTTTCAATATTTTCATTAACTAGACTTGGTAATCCATGAACTGATGATTCTAAAATTGATAAGCTTAAAACTTCAGATTTTGAAACTAGTATATTTATCCATGCTTCTTGCATGATATGTTGTTTTTCATTTCCAAAAACAGGATCTTTGATTTTTATATTTGAATAAGGTTTGATTATTTTTTTTAACTTTGTGTAATATTTCTCATCATCTCTAATACCATATATTTCAAGTGACCAATCTGAGTTGAGATTGGCATTTAAAAAAGCTTGTATCATTAAATGAATATTTTTGTGAGGGTGAATTCTTCCAAAATATACCATATTTTTTTTTTTAAAATCTTTTTGAACATCTTGATATTCAAATGGAATTGGGTTTGAAATTTCTGTAATTTTTGTTTTCGGAAAGTATTTTTTAATGGCCTGAGTTTCTTGAAATGTTATAGATATAAATTTAATATTATCATGTATAAATCCTCTTAGAAAAAAGAGACTAATTTTTTTAAAAATTAATTTTATTAAACCTCCACTATGAATTGCTTCATTAAGTAACATTCCATGTGGATGTACTAAGCATTGTTTTTTCATTTTAATACAAATAACTAAACTAATAAACTGTATTGGAGCCCAAATTCCATGAATATGGACAACATCATAATTTGAAATCCTGTGTATCAAATCTTTTTGCTTAAAAAAATAATCTGTCCAACTATCAAAATCAAAAATACTTATATTTTTTTTATCAAATAAATCTTTTTCAGATGAAGATGCCAATATTGAGAAATTGAATTGATAATTTTTGTATAAAAAATTTGAAATATATAAAATTAAAGATGAGATGCTAAAATTTTTTTTTGTAAATTCATTTGTTATATGTAAAACATTCATAATATTTGATCAAATTAGTTTTATAATTAAAAAAAAATATAAAATTAAAACTAATATTAAAAAATAAAATGTATAGCCTAATAGTATGCTTAATATAAACGGAAAAATTATTATCGATTGGGTTATTATTGTCAAATTAAGTAAATTAAATTTTTTAGATAAATAATGGTGTAAATGATTTCTGTCAGCTGAAAACGGATTCTTTTTTTTTACTATTCTAATACAAAATAATCTCATAAGTTCTATCCCTGGTAAAAACATGATCAGCACAATTTGATCAGAAAATATATCAAGGTTAGAATTGTATAATTTTATATAACAATAACTAAAAATGTATGCCAACAAATAAGTGCCGCCATCACCAAGGAATGATTGAGATCTATAATTTAAAAAAGAGAAAGTAAATAAAGCAAATAATAAACTAATAATTATATTTTCATAACCACCCAACAAAACAAGGCCTAAACATAAAATTTTTGAATAAATAGAAACCTGAAGGTTTATTCCGTCAAACATATTAAATGCATTAATAAATAATAAAAAACAAAGCAGTGTCCAAAAAAATGAAAAAGAGCCTAAATGAAATGATTGATTTATAAAACTTAGTCTTACATTTTCAATTATCAGCATATCTGAAAAAAAAATACTCGGTAAAATTATCAATAAAACTAATAAAAATTTTTTATTTGGACTTATTGAGATTTTATCATCTAAAATACCAAGAAAAAAAATGAAAATACATGTAAATATAAATAAAAAAAAATTCTGATAAATCTGGAAAAAGATATTTTATGTCCTGACTGAATTGATCGTTAAATAAAATAAAAAAACCATAAATCAGTATATTTAAAAAAACAATCAGTCCTCCTGTAATTGGAGTAGCATTTTTATGAAGTTTTCTGGTGTTATCTGGATAATCAAAGACATTTACAAATTTAACAATATTTTTATGAAAAATAAGTAAAAGAATATTAACTATAGTTATAGTTATTAGATAAAAAATCATTGCCTGGAATAAGTATCTACTCTATTTGGGTTTATACATTTTGGCATCAAACTTGTGTCTAATTTATAAATGTAAATATCAAATTTTTCATTATTTTTATTTAAAGGATTTCTTACAGCTATGCTAAAGGCGTCTTTTTTATGACTATAAAGACCAGTAGTACAACCAATATACTTTTTATAAGATGTGCCACCAGATGAGAAAACCAAAAATTTTGGATTTATTCTTTTTATTTCGTATATATAATCTTTAGCTTCTGGTTTTGACAAATTAACATAAAATAAATGGTCTCTAGAAATAGGGAAATTTTTACTTAATGAAATAGACCTTTGAAATGAAATTATTGGTGAATTAAAATTTTTTAACTCATTATTTACCCATTTAAAAAATGTATATCCCATAGCATTTTTTTCTAAAACTCTTTCTCTTAAATCAGAGTTTACAACCCCAATAGTTAAATTTGATATTCCATAAAGAACTATTCCAAAAAAAATAACTGACTGAACTCTGTAAAAAAATTCGTGAAATACATTTATTCTTATTAATTTATGATTTCTTGCTAAATAAAGAATAATCCACATATAAGGTTCAAGAAAAAATCGAGCAGTAAATTGTCCAAAAACATAACTAATTAAAAAAAATAAAATTAAAATAGAAATTAAATTTAAGGTGTTTTTAATAAATCTAAGTTGATATAGATAAAAAATACAAATTGAACCAAAGCCTAAAGAGTGAGTAAAATTTCCAAAACTTGTTGGTAAAATAAACCATAGCACATTTGCCTCAGACAATTTTATTAAATAATGCTTAAAACTATCTAAACCATATCTTTCAGTTGAAAATGGGCCATAAAATAATTCAAAAAAATTTCCTGAATAAGTGGTGTATTTCCATATTATAGAAGGAAAAACTACTAAGCAATATGTTAAAAAAATTATAAATAAAACTGTAATTATTTTTTTTAAACTCAAATATTTTAATAAAAGAATTAATAATAAGATAGCACAACTTAATATAAATGAAAATTTAACAGTAATTGATGAGATTAAAATTATCGAAACCAAAAAAATTTTTTTAAAATCATTAATTGTCATTGTCCGTGTTTTATTGAAATTACTAAAAAAGATTAAACAAAAAGCAAATGCACTTGAGCAAATTGTAAATAATTGCGGCTTTGCTGATGATATAAAGAAAATTAATACTGGAGAGGAAATTATTAGTAAATAAAAAAAATATGGTGATTTATATTTTTTTAAAACACCTATAAGAGATATTAAACCTGAAAATTGCAAAATTGATCCAAATTGTTCAGAACCAATCAGGAGTCCGAGAGCAATAAACATTTCTCCAGATCCTGATAAATAAGATGAATGAAAATTTGTTAAATACTCTGGAAACATTCCATTTTTAATGAGGTATTTGGCTGTAAATAAATGGTAATCTAAAGAGTCAGCATTTGTTACAGGTGCGAAACTTAATAATAATAATCCAATAAAAATTAAAATAAATAATATATAATTCAGATCTTTATGAAAAAATAAATTAATATTTTTTTTTAAAAAAAATTCTTTTGCTAAAAATATAATATTAATAAACCCAAATATATAAACTCCATAAGAGAAAAATCTCAATATGTATGATGAACTCTCAAAAAATAAACAAATAGGATATAAAATAATGCTCGAAAAAATAATAGCTATTAAAATATTTTGATAATCATTTTGGGAAATTTCTTTTACTATTGATGAAATTTTAAGAGTTTTTTGAAGATTTTTTCCAAAGAAATAAAATCCTATAATTAATATTATACCATTCAATAAACTGATTATGGGTATTTCTAAATTTGTATGATATATTGGTTCCACTTAATTTAATCTTGTCTTTCAATTAAATAATCTTCTAATACTAAGATATCCATTCTTGTTCTAAGAAAGCAAGCTAATGCTTCGGATGGCATACATACGATAGGTTCATTTTCATTAAATGAAGTATTAAGCAACATAGGTATACCTGTGAGTTTGTTAAAATAGTTTATCAAATTGTAATAATTTAAATTTAATTCTTTTGATACTGTTTGAAGCCTACCAGTCCCATCTACATGTGTAACTGCAGGAATTAAATTCCTTTTTTCTATTTTTATTTGGTAAACTTTTGACATAAATGGTACTTCATCGTCTATATCAAACCAATCCTTAACTGTTTCTTTAAGTATTGAAGGTGCAAATGGCCTAAAGCTTTCTCTTCTTTTGATTTTCAAATTTAATATTTCTCTAATATTTTTAGAACGCGGGTCTGCTAGAATTGACCTATTCCCTAAAGCTCTAGGACCAAACTCCATTTTACCATTGAAAAAACCTACTATTTTTTTATTTGAAATTTTTTTTGCTAATTCTCTTAATAAGTCATCTTTATTTTCTACAAATCTTACTTTAATATTTTTATTAAGAAAAATACTATTTTTTTCATTTAGTAATTTTTCTATTTCACTGTTTTTGTATGATGATCCTAAATAAGGATTATTTATAGAATTTGTATCTAATGTTTTACTCAATTTTTTTAATGCAAGTATTGCAGAACCAATTGCTCCGCCTGAGTCTCCTGGTGCATGATTGATGTATACTTTCTCATATGGTGTGTTGTCAATGATCTTCCCATTAGCAACAGAGTTCATTGCACATCCACCTGATAAACAAATATTTTTGCTGGGATTAAGAATATGTAAATCATTTAATATTTTAAGTAATATTTCTTCGTAAATTTTTTGTGTAGAAGCAGCTATATCTTTATGCTTTTGTGTTAGTTCTTCTTCTTTTAATCTTTCGTCTCCGAGCAATGTAGATAATTTTTTACTATAAACATTTCCTATTGTTGGTTCCCCATCTAGCCAACTCATCTCGACACCGTCGCTGTGATGAATAAAATAATCTAGATTTAACTTAAAAAGACCATTTTTTTTATAATTAACAATTTGCTTTATTTTTTCTTTATATATTGGTTTACCATAAGGCGCTAATCCCATAACTTTATATTCATCGCCATATTTTTTAAAACCAAGGTACTGAGTTATTGCTGTATAAAAAAGGCCAAGAGAATGAGGGAACTTTACTTCTTTAAAAACTTTTAAATTATTTCCATCGAAATAACCTGTAGTAGTACTTAAAAAATCTCCAAATCCATCTATTGTAATAAAGTTAGAATTACTAAATTCTGATGGAAAAACACTGCTTGCAGCATGGGATAAGTGATGGTCAAAATGAATTATTTTTTTCTTTAAAATATTCGGTTTAATTTGAAAATATTTTTCAAATTGTTTTTCTATAGAGGTAATATTTTTGAAATTTTTTATTCTATTATAAAAATTTTTAATCTTTAGTTTATTTTTAATTGCATAAAGTAATTTATCTAAAATTCTTTTTTTAGGATTTCTATTTAAAGTTATGAAGCCAACATCATCTAAAGAAATTTTTTCATTTTCTAAACAATATCTTATAGCATTTATGGGAAAACCTGCCGCGTGTTTAATTCTTGTAAATCTTTCTTCTTCAGCAGCAAATAATAATTTTCCATCTTTAAACAAACATGCGGATGCATCACCATGATAAACATTTAAGCCAATTATATACATAATAAATCTTTACTGGATTATTTTTTTTTAATTTTTTTTAAAAGAAAATATTTTAACTTTAATATATTGTTGAGCAAAGTTTTTGAAATAAAAAATTTTATTATTTTTGAAAGAAATAAGTAAATAAAATCAAAGATTATCCTCCATCTTGACAGGGTTAGCATTTTATTATCTCTAAGAATATTAAAATTTTCTTTAAAAACTTTAAACCTTCTTGTGTCTGACAATCCACCAGATTCAACTTGGGTAATTATCATATTAACTTTAAAAAAAATTTTTTTTTGCTTATACAGTCTTAAGAATAAATCAAAATCTGAAGAAATCTTATATTTAAGATTAAATAGATTATCTTTAAGTATAGTTGTTTTAGTAAATGATGATTGATGACAAAAAGGTATTTGGCGTGTTTTACTATTAAAGATTTTGGAGATTGAAGTATATTTTATTTGATTATTTTTAATAATTGTGTCTGCATGAATTACATCATTATTTTCATTTTTAAATATTTTTGAAAAATTTAAAAGAATTTTTTCGTTTTCAAATATATCTCCAGAATTTAAAAAAATAGTCCAAATACCCTCTGCTAATTTAATACCTTTATTCATTGCATCATAAATACCCGTATCTTTTTCTATTAAGTATTTATTTAAAATATCTTTATTTTTATGAATTGTTTCAATGGAACCATCTTTGCTAATTCCATCTATCACTATAACCTCGAATTCATTATATATCTGTTCTCTTATAGAATTAATTGTCGATTTAAGCTTTAGATTTGTATCTAAGTTCACTACAATGATTGAAATAACTATTTTATTTTTCTCATTCACAATTTAATTCTTAAAATTTACGATTTAATTATTTTTTTTTATCAAAAATTTACTTCCGTAATTAAATGGTAGCTCTATCACGGAACATTTCATATTGTTATATGATTTATTTAAATATTTTTTGATATGACCCTCATCAAAATAAAATTGAATTTTAGCATTCATAGCCTGTTTCGGCTTGCAAGGATCCGAATATCTATAATTAATATTAATAAAATTCATCGATATAAAAAAACTAATAATATTGAATAATATAATAATATATAAATACTCTTTTTTAGACAACTCAGTAATGATTAAATACACAAAAATTGTGACTATAGATATTATGGCTGTTTTAGTTGGTAATAAAAAAAATAATAATAAATTTGACAAAATTATAATAATTTCAGTTTTGTATCTAAATATTTTTTGAAATTCATTATCTTTAAATAATTTAAAAGATATCCACATAATCACTAATGCTGGAATTAATCCAAAACTAAAAATAATTTTATAAAAAAATCTTGAAATCTGTGCAAAACCCAACTCAAGATTTGCCGAATGATCAAACCTTATACCGCCTAAGGTTTTAATTTCATTAAAAGAATTATAAGAAAAATTAATACTTATTAAAAATGGTAAATAAAATAAACCACCTATGAAAAAAATTAAAAATAAGTTTTTAAATAAAATTTGGTATTGTATTTTTTGATAGAAAACTAGATATATTATAATAAATAAAGCAAAATTTATTCGGCAGCCCAAACAGATACCAAAAAAAATTGACATCAAAATATATTCTTTTTTAACTGAAAAAAAACATCCTAAAGAAAAAAAGAATAGAGAAATTGGATAATCAATTATATTTAAATTGTCAAAAACTAAAATTGGATTTGTAAAACAAAGAAGAATAAAAATTTTAAAATTTAAATTATTTTTTTCTATTTTTTTAAAGGCAATAAAAAATATAATGATAGAAAGAGAGAAAATTATAGCTATAATCAAACTTGTAATCTTGTCTCCAAGAAAAAAAATTGAGCCACCTAATAAAATTTCAGATACTGGAAAACCAAATGTTCTAGATCGATAATACTTGCCCTCTTCTATAATTCTAATAAAAGTATCCACTTGAGAAAAAGTATCGTGATCAGAACCATAGTAATTATTTTGCGAAATATAGAGAAAAAATATTGAACAAATCAAAATTAACAAATTAAGGATATTTTGTTCTATTTTATTTAGATTCATAATATATATTCAATATATATGATTTTAAAACTTATAGAAAATATTATTAATTAAAGAATAAAAAATACTTACATATATGAAGATCTGTTTAATTCCTGCCAGAAAAGGATCACAAAGAATTAAAAATAAAAACATAAAAATATTTAATGGTAAGCCCTTAATTAGTTACACAATTCAAATTATAAAAAAGACAAAAATTTTTGATAAAATAATAGTTTCAACAAATTGTGATAAAACTGCCAGAATAGCAAGATCATACGGGGCAGAAGTCCCCTTTAAAAGACCTACATATTTATCTAACTCAAAAGCAACTGATATAGATGTACTTAAACATTTTATCTCATTCGCAAATAATAATAAAATGACTCTTGACTATATCTGTTATACTTATGCAACAAACCCTCTACTTAAAAAGTCAATTATCAAAAAAACATTAGATATATTAATAAAAAATGATGTTCAAAAAGTTTTAACTATTTCTAAGTTTGAGTACCCTATACAACGAGCATTAAAAAAAGGTAATGATGGTCAAATATCATTTAGAGAACCTGAATTTAAAAATGCAACATCGCAAAAACTACAAACTTTTTATCAAGATGCCTGTCAATGCTATTGGTACAATTTAAATAAGATTAAAAATTTCAATAAATTTGAGAAATTTAGCACGCTAGGTTACGAGTTAAAAAATCTTGAATTTGTTGATTTAAATGACAATGAAGACTTGGATAAGTTAAATTTTTTATTTAAATTAAATAAAAATAAGATTAGAAATTAACTATTCAAAACTTTTTCATAGATTTTGATCGTTTTTTCTGCACATTGCCTCCAGGTAAAAAAATTTTTTCTTTTAATTCCTGAATTCACTAATTCATCTGTCATGGTCTTATCATTTAATATTTTTTCAATTTTTAAAGAGATGTCATCAATACTATTTGGATTAAAATATAAACATGCATCATTAAAAATCTCTCTAAAAATATTTATATCTGAAGCGGCTACAGGACAGTATTGGGACATAGCCTCAAGTGGGGGTATACCAAATCCTTCTTCAAATGATGGATAAACTAATAGTGAGGCATTTTTGTATAAATTTTTTAAAATCATTTCATCCCCATTTAAAAAGTGAATTTTTTTTAAATCAATACCTAGTTTTTTAATTTCAACTAATGTATTTTTTTTAACTCTTTCTCCACCAAAAACTACTACATCAAAAAGTTCATTAACATTTTTATTTATAGAGTATGATTTTATAAAATTATCAAAATTTTTATAACCCTTTCTACTACCAACATAAAGTATATAATTTTTCTTTATTACCGCTTCTATATCTGGAATATTTTCTAAATGATCAGCGCCCAGATGTACAACACTTATTTTTTCATTTGGAAGGTTAAATCTTTCCATGAGATTTTTTTTTGTATTGTTCGAAATACAAATAATGTGATCAACATATTCACAAGCTTGTTTTTTTTCTTTGGTTGTATCATCTTTATAAAAATAATGTGGATATTGCTCATGCACCATGTCATAAACAGTTAAAATATATTTTGAATTTTTATTTTTTTGATTTCTTATTTTATAATAAGTAAAATGAATAATGTCTGGCTGGAAATTTTTTTTTTTAATATCAAATAAGTAATTATTCACATAATAATTTAATTTTAGTTTATTCAAGTTAATTTTAAAACCTTTTACAATATGTTTTGGCAAAGAATCTATATAATTATTAATGTATAGAGGGGCGAATACTTCTATATTATTTTCTTTATTGTTTTTTAAATTGTTAATTAAATTGTAAAAATAATTAGATATACCTCCAAATTTTTGAATATAAAAAATTTGGTGATCATATAAAATTTTCATTAATTAAACTTCTTCAGCTTCCATCTTTTCTAATATTCTTATTTCTTCTTCTTTGGAAGAATATAATAATTTATCGCTTTCATCTCTTGCTTCTCTAAATTTTCCTTCACGAAAACATTCGGAAATTTTAACTTCTTTAATCACATCGTTGAGTAGTTTTTTTTTAACAAAAAATGCATTATTGCCTGCTAAATTTGTGGCTACCAGTTTCATACCTTTTTTCTCGCCTAATTTAACCAGTGCTTTGAGTGAAGCTCCATAATAAACCATTGATGAATGAGCAATCTTTCTATCAAAATTTGGATTATATGGAATTGTTAGACTTTTCTCACTTCCAAACCTATAATTATATTCGATCACCACTATTTCTGGATCTAAAATATCTAAATTTTTCCAAACCCAATAATCATTACCATCAATATCAATTGATAATAGGCCAATTGGCTTTTTAAAATTGTTCCTTTCTATCAATTCATTAATGTTTTCTGCTGTTATTTTTGCTGTTACTGCTTTTAGATCGTGTTTCCAATAATAATAATGTTTTTTGATATCAGAAATATTTTTTTCACTCATATCAAATATTAAACCTGACCAATTGTTATTCATCATTAAAAATCTAGTGTTAGACTCTAAATAATTTTCTACACCAAATTCTATAAATGTTTTTTTTTCAATTGCCAAATTATTAGTTAAATAATTAATTATTCCATCTTCACCCCATTGTGAAAAAGCACTAAACTCAAAATCATTAATATTATGAGATTTAAAATTTTGAGAATTAATTAATTTTTTTGCGTTTAAAATTATAGATCTATCTAGAGGTTCTAAATTTTTATTTTTAATTTTATGAAAAAATGGATTTAAAAGAAATCTGAAAATTGACTTTAAATAAAATTTCATGATACAAAATTATCTCCTTTAATAGTTTTTTTTAATATATCTTTAGCTTTTTCTTTAATAATTTTTGATTTATTTATATAAAAATTATAATTTAATCTTGTTAAATCTATTCTTTTATATTTATTATTTTTTTTAAAAATTTTTTTTCTTTCTTTAATAAATGATTCAGTATCTTTTATTCTAGATTTATAATTTTTTTTAATTAAATAATTTCCTATCAACAAATAATCAATATCCATTTGATTAAATGAATTAATAGCATCATCAATTGTTTCAACTAT
>MDTB01169086.1_pt1 | contig 50012 bp, 48 predicted proteins | sample 811161 | NCBI WGS metagenome assembly MDTB01 (sample SAMN05326650, study PRJNA326480) | marine metagenome | isolation source: seawater | place: Mediterranean Sea | collected 2009
CGCATGACAATCACATCACTATAACCACTAAGAACGCGGGCCGTATCGTAGAACGATTCTCCTTTTGCAATGGCCGATGTTTTGATTTCAGCTGTTTCTCTTACTTCACCCCCAAGAAGATTCCATGCACAACCAAAGCTGACCCGAGTCCTCGTGCTTGGTTCAAAAAACATGTTGCCAAGAATTGCTCCCTCCAGAACTCGTGTTACGCATTCTCGATTAGCGAATGGTTGCATGCTGTCCGCTACAGAAAAGATTCTGTCTATGTCTTGTCTGTCGAACTGTGAAACAGTAAGGATGTGGGAGCCGACGAAATCTATTTTTGGAACACCTTTATCTATTATTCTTGTTAAGATAGCTGTTTGTTCGAGTGTAGTCCATCCCTTGGTGATAACACAAAACTTTCGTGTTCTTTCTGTAATGTTAAGCTCATACTAAAAGCGTTATACTAAGGGCCATTGAAACTTATGCAAATAGATCTAACCACTCTATGAGACTCCCCTTCGGTTTTGCAAAACGCAATGGCGTTTTAATCTCCCCGGATACTGAGACCGTTCTTTTCAAGGACGGTCTATCCCCTAACGTTTACGCAGAGGTTCAGCGTTTTGTCGGTAAGCATCTTGAATTTCGTCTGGTCGATGGGAGTACTTTTGACAAACAGCTCTCCCTAAGTTACCAAAGCGATTCTGATGAAGCTATGCAGATGATTGAAGACCTTGGAGAAGATTTGGACCTCGGCACCATCATGGATGCGCTTCCCGAGACCGGCGATCTACTTGAGTACAATGATGATGCCCCGATAATAAAATTAATCAATAGCGTTTTGTCTGAAGCAGTAAAAGTTGGTGCCTCAGATGTCCACGTAGAGACCTATGAGATGCGGTTAGTCATTAGGTTTAGGGTCGATGGTGTTCTACGTGAAGTTGTAAGTCCTCGAAGGGCCCTCGCTCCATTGATCGTCTCGCGCATCAAAGTAATGGCCAAGCTTGATATAGCAGAGAAAAGGTTACCCCAAGATGGGCGTATCTCAGTTTTGGTAGGCGGGAAGGAAGTAGATGTGCGTGTGTCTACAATACCAGCTAGCAAGGGCGAGCGAGTGGTAATGCGATTACTAGACAAACAAGAAGGGAGACGGGATCTCTCGCGGTTGGGTATGAGTGAATCCGATATGGAGGTAATGATTGCATTGGTGCACCGACCGCATGGTATCATATTAGTTACAGGACCTACCGGTTCTGGAAAGTCCACGACGCTTTATGCTTGTCTTGATCAATTAAATGATCGTTCTCGAAACATTCTTACGGTGGAAGATCCCATTGAATACGATGTGGAAGGTATAGGGCAAACTCAGGTAAATACGCGGGCAAATATGACCTTTGCAAAAGGCCTGCGCGCAATCTTGCGTCAAGATCCGGATGTAGTCATGGTGGGAGAAATTCGCGATACTGAGACAGCTGACATTTCTGTGCAAGCTAGCTTGACTGGTCATTTGGTACTATCAACTGTACACACTAACACCGCGATTGGTGCCCTGACGCGCCTTGCGAATATGGGAGTTCAACCTTATTTACTTAGTAATAGCATTATTGGCGTTTTGGCACAAAGACTAGTTAGAGTCGTATGTGCCGATTGCAGGGAGTCGTATAAGGCTGATTCTTATGAGTGTGAGTTTTTAAAGGTGAAAAAACGTCCTCGCCCAGAGATCTTTCGTGCCAAGGGCTGCGAAAAATGTGCGTATGAGGGTTACCGAGGTAGGATTGGTATTTATGAGGTGGTACAGATTGATGAGGACATTCGAAGGATGATTCATAGTGGAGTTTCAGAGTTGGATATAGAGGCCCATGCGAGAGCCCAGTCTTCCGGTATTCGTGATGATGGAAGACAAAAAGTGTTAGCGGGTCTAACGACGATAGACGAAGTCCTTCGTCAGACAATGGATGACTAAACTTTGGCTGCCTTCGAGTATGTTGCTCTCAATTCCCAAGGAAAGGAGCAAAAGGGTGTTTTAGAAGGAGATAGTAACCGCCAGGTGCGCCAACTGTTGCGTGATAGAAACTTTCTACCCCTTTCTGTAACTCTTGCAGAGAAAGGCTCGGGCAACGTGAAATTTTTGTCGACTGAATGGTTCGCGACCTCTTTGAGGGTGACTGACAGGGCTGTGGTTATTAGACAACTGGCTACATTGATTGGAGCTGGGTTACCGGTTGAAGAAGCTCTCCTTACTGTCTCTAAACAATCTGAAGTATCCCGAGTTCAGAAGATGCTTGTCGCGGTGAGATCGAGAGTAATGGAGGGTTATTCTCTTGCGAACAGCTTGGCAAATTATCCTAGGGCGTTTCCTCGAATCTATCGGGCTACGGTAGCAGCCGGTGAATCTGCAGGTCACCTTGATTTAGTTTTAAATCGACTTGCTGATTTTACTGAAGCACAACATCAAACTCGATCAAAAATCCAACAAGCTCTAGTCTACCCGGTTATTTTATTTTTGCTTACTTTGCTAATCCTCGCTGGTCTTCTTGGGTACGTTGTTCCAGATATAGTTGAAGTTTTTGCAGACACGGGACAGCAATTACCTTACTTAACCCGATTTATCATCTCTCTAAGCGACTTTTTAGGACATTATGTTTTAGTCATTATGGTAGGGATTATTTTCTTGCTGATAGTTTTTCATCGGCTGTTGGAAATGCCATCTATACGGCTTGCTTACGACCGGAGGATTTTGCATGTGCCGATTGTTTCAAAGTTAAGCCGAGGTATTAATGCAGCCCAATTCTCGAGCACTCTAGCTATATTGTCGTCAAGCGGAGTGCCTATAGTTGAGGCGCTTAGAATTTCCGGAGAAGTGCTATCGAACTCCTGGCTTAAACAAAAAATAGCAGAGGCAACTGTCAATGTTAGCGAGGGTTCGAGTTTGAATATAGCGTTGGATCAAAGCGGTTATTTCCCCCCGATGATGTTGCACATGATTGCAAGCGGCGAGGCGAGTGGAGAGCTCGATAAAATGCTACAAAAGGTTTCGGTCTATATGCAGCAAGATGTTGAAGGGTTATTGAGTATATTGCTGAGTTTATTTGGACCTCTGATGTTAATTTTAATGGGTGGTGCGGTATTTACGATAGTTATGGCGATCCTGCTCCCGATAATAAATTTGAATCAACTGGTAATATAAGACGCCTTAATCTTTGAGTACAAAAAGTAACTTTTATTAGGGAGAAGATGGTGCGAAAAATGACTGGCTTTACACTGATTGAGATAATGGTCGTCGTTGTGATCCTTGGAATTTTAGGGGCTCTTATTGTTCCAAACATTATTGGTCGGCCTGATGAGGCTAGAGTTACTGCAGCTACTACAGATATTCAGGCGATAGGCAACGCGTTGGAGCTTTATCGATTGGATAATGGGCATTATCCGAGTACGGAGCAAGGTATTGAGGCACTTGTTAATCAACCAACAGGTTATCCCGCGCCTCGTCGTTGGAACCCAGATGGATATCTCAAAAAAGTTCCTGTGGATCCTTGGGGTGAACCATACAGATTTGTTAGTGAGGGTCGAGTCATGGATGTTTACTCCTATGGCGCCGATCAAAAAGAAGGTGGCGAGGGGGTAGATGCAGATATCGCGCTGTCCGAACTCTAGTAGGGGATTCACTCTTTTAGAAATTTTAATCGTATTATTCATCGCTTCCTTAATGACAGGAATCGCCGTAGTCAGTTTGCCGGTTTTCACGCAGTTTGATTATTTTGAAAGAGAGTCAGAGCGCATTAGAGTCCTAGTTAGACTTCTTAGTGAGAAAGCAGTCATGGAATCGACTAATTATGGATTACAAATTTACAGGTATGAGAATGCGCGAGTTTATGGTTACGAGTTTTTTCAGGATGCTGAAGAATTCGAAGGATGGCTGCCACTAAAAGAAACCCCTTTCAAAATACGAAGGTTAGATGAAAAGCTGACATTGTCGCTTCGAATAGAAGGGAAGAGTCTTGATATATCTGGGCGGGGTGCACCATCCGTTTTAATTCTATCTAGTGGTGAAGTGACACCGTTTGAACTTGATATCAGACAAGCAAAAAATAACGGTCTCGTAAAAACCCTTGGAACCGACGGCTACAGCGATGTTGACTGGCTCGATTAAGAAGGGTTTTACCCTTATTGAGATCATGATAGCCCTATCTATCTTTGGTATTATTTCAACTGCAGTTTTCAAGAGTGTGACGGACTCTGTAAGTCAATCGAGAGGCCTCAAGGAGCGTGTGGTTGCTCAATGGATAGCAGAAAATGAAATTGCAAAGCTCCGTATGCTCCCACGAGGTGAAGATTTTTGGCCGGCTTTAGGAACCAGACGGTATCCACAAAAAATGGCAATGCAAACTTGGCAAATCGAAGTGCGCTTTATGGTCACCGACAATCCATTGATGCGACGTATTGACGTTGCTGTATTTCAGGACTCGACTTTTGATAAGCCGTTGATTGAGCTAACTAGTTTTTTGGGTCGGTATTAAGATGGAGACCCATGAAAGAGGCTTTACCTTGCTCGAGGTATTAGTCGCTATATCAATTTTTGCAATTATTAGTCTTGTCAGTACACAGTTATTGCGTTCCATTATTAAAACTGAATCTATAGTAAATTTGAGTAACAAAAGTATTAACGACGTGGGTCGAGCTTTAAATGTCGTCTATCGTGATGTGAGTCAACTAGCTCCAAGAAATATACGTGATGAATACGGCGATATTTCTGGTGCTTTAATTGTTGGGCAGAGGGGTTACAGTCTGGAGTTGTCGAGAAGTGGCTGGAATAATCCCGCTCTTCACTCGAGAAGTGAACTGCAACGTGTCGCTTATAAGACAACTGATGGGACCCTGTATCGCTATTTCTGGCTGGTTTTGGACCGGGCTGAGGACTCTCAGCCCCGAATGCAGAGATTACTTGATGGGGTAAAAACCTTTCAGGTAAAAGCAATAACCCAACCTGGTGAGAGCACAGATATTTGGCCAGCATTTGATCGAGAGGAAGTTTTACCGCTAGGTATCGAGATAATACTTGCGGTCGAGTCTGTTGGCGAAATTCGCAGGACCTTCGTTCTGCCGGAGGCGGCGAGGTCTATTAACAAAGCGCAAATGGTAAAGGAGGGGGAAGAGCTTGAGGGAAATGATGGCCTCGACAGGTACCCTGTGGGTCAAGCAGAATGATAAAAACTAGAAAGATGGAATCGGGGGTTGCTCTGATTTCAGTGCTCCTTCTGGTCGTTATAGTTACTGTTTTGTCTGTCTCTATGATCCAAAATCAAAATTTCGCAACCCATCAGATTAGAAATAGCTATGATTTTACTCAGACTAATTTGTATGCACTTGGAGGAGAAGAGTTGGCTAGACAGATTCTCTGGCAAGACTTCCAAGATTCGCCAGGGATAGACCACTTAAATGAGGAGTGGGCTGAAAAAAATCTTTATTTTGAATTTGAGGGGGGAGAAATTACTATTAATATTATTGATCTACAAGGTAAGTTTAATATTAATTCTCTCATTTTGGAGGGGGACCTCGGCCGAGAAGCTCGGCGACGTTTTGGCAAGCTGCTTCTTGATAATGGCTTAGACGTAATGTATCTAGATCGTTTAATAGATTGGATGGACTATGATGGTGTTGCCCGAACCCTGGGAGCAGAGGATTATGATTACCTTGGACTTGCTACGCCTTATCGGACCAGCGGCCAGCCCTTTACAGATGTGACAGAACTAAGTCTCATCTTGGGTATGGACTTTGCATCTTTTGAGCAGTTAAGGAATAGTCTCAGTGCCCTACCTGAGCTAAATACTCCCTTAAATATAAATACTTCAGACCTTACCGTTCTTAATGCCATCCTACCGGCTTCTTCAGGCGGCGTTGATAACAGCTTACTGCGCGTTCAAGAAACTAATGGTCCCTTTAATTCTGTTGACGAATTCTTGCAAGCATCTCCGATATCTCCTTTAGGGATCAAGGCAACCGGTCTTAGTGTACAATCCAACTTTTTTGAGGTTCAGGTGCGCGCTCGGTATGGGGATAGATTCGGTTATTTAACTAGTATTATACAAAGGGGTAATGATGGATCCACTCACGTTATTTCCCGTAATCATTCTCGTAAGATATTCCCCATGAAAGATAGTGCTGTCCAGAAAGCTAAATCATGACACTATTTATTCGATTAGATAAAAAATGCGAATGGGTTGCTAGGGGTGCAGCGATAGCCAGCGGTTCAGGTGCTATCGAGAAAGTTTCAGAGGATCTAAAGGAAATTGATTGGGAAGGCGATGTTGTTGCCTTGATTCCCGGCGAGAAAGTATTAGTCACTACAGCAAAAATTCCTAGCAGACAATCACGACACATTGCTCAAGCGTTACCCTATGCGGTGGAAGAAAAGTTAGCGGTCGATATCGAAACGTGCCACTTCGCTCTGGGAGAGAAAAATCAGCTGGGAGAATTTGTTGTCTGCATAAACGCTCGAGAAGATATGAGAGAGTACCTCAGTCAATTGAAAGATGTTGACCTGGAGCCTGCTGTTGTGACTGTTGATACCCTCATTGCTCCGAAGGGTCAAAAAACTAGTATTACTATCGAGGGTGGGAAAGCGCATATAAGAACCAGTGACCAGACAGGTTTTTGTGCCCCAATCACACAGTTAGCTATGGTTGTGGGTTTAATTAAGGAGTCTAATGACATCGACTTGTATGTTCCTGCCAGCAAGATAGATCAATTAGGCATTGAAATCGCGGAAATGGAAACAAAAAGCTCAGTAACGGTACATGCTCAGAAAGAGGAGGGACTTGAAGCACTGGTCGAATATTATTCTGGGAACGAACTTAATTTATTGCAAGGTGACTTCCAAGTCTCAAGCAAAATAACGCCTAATAAGGCTGTATGGGGAGTAGCTAAAATCCTAGCTGTGAGTACTCTAGTTTTGTACCTGTGTTTGCTGTTCGCGAAGGGTATTTTTCTTGATTATAAGGCTAGTCACTATTCTGACGAAGTCAGCGCGCTTTTCAAAGATGTTTATCCCGGGGACCAAAATGTGAGAGATATCCGTCGGACTTGGACGGCTCGTTTGAGTGGAACAGGAGATGATGGAAATTTTCTACAAATTTTTCGAGATACTGCGTTGTATCTTCCTGGGACAGGAATTTCTTTGGACAATGTGAATTATAATAAGAGTCGGGGTGAATTGGTTATCCAGGTTGGAGCCGACCGGCCCGAAACCTTAGTAAATTTCTCTGCCACCCTGAATAAAGTGGGACTAAATGCAGAGATCGGCACAATATCCCAGCAGGAGGGTTCAGTTCGTGGAAGTCTTAAGATTAAGTCACTTGGAGATTGACGATGGGATTTAAAGGAGCCTTCGGTCGTCAACTTGCAAGTTTGAATACGCTTGACGCTAGAGAACGAAAAGTCCTAAAGGTTCTCATTTTATTCCTTGGAGTTCTGGTTTTATATTTTGGTATTTGGTCTCCTGTTCATCGTTATCATGAAAATAGTCTTATAAAACGCGATGCTGCGTTTGGGTTACTTCAATATATGCGTTCCAGTGAACAGCAAGCGAGAGCTGTCTTGGGGGTAAACAAGCAGAGATCCTCGGGTCAATCATTAATCGAAGACATAAGTAATGTCGCAAAAGAAAAGGGTATACAACCGAACAGGATACAACCAGAAGGCGGTACTACTGTAATATTGTGGTTCGATAAGGTTGTGTTCAATGATCTTATGGGTTGGTTGGTTTTACTTCATCGAGAGTATGGGGTCTCCGTCGAGCAAATCTCTATTGATCGGCAGGTCAAATCGGGCCTGGTTAACGCAAGAGTTTTACTAGGTACTTAGTTCTTAATTATTCCACGAATTCTTTTTTCCAGTGCATAATTATTCCAACGGTAGGCTAATAATCCTACGATTAGGTTGCTCAAAGCTATTGCAATGAAAATACCTTGATAACCCATCCACAATTGAAGGATCGCTGCTAAAGGGACGTAAACAAAAAGAACGCGAGCTAATGAAAGGATAAGGGCAGGCAGTGGCGTTCGAAGTGCATTAAATGAATGCGTTGCTATATTTACCATACCACCGAAACCAATACTAAGGGGGACGATATAGAGAAACCATACTGCGCTTTCTAGAATTGCCTCCTCGTCGCTAAAAAGACGCACAAGGAATGCCGCCCCCATCCAAATCCCAGCAGCCGCTATAAGCCCCCACGCATGGCAAGCTAGATAGCAAGTCTTAAGCGCTAAATAAACTCTATCGATTTTTCCTGCTCCCCAGTTTTGTCCAACAATAGGTACTATGCTTGTAGCGAACCCAACGGTAACCATGCCAGCCACCGACTCAATGCGACTAGCGACTCCAAATCCGGCGACTACCGCGATGCCATAGCTAGAGAGCAACCATGTAGTAATTCCAGTGGAGAGAGGTCCAATTAGATTGGTTGATGCAGCAGGTATTCCAACATGAAGAATGTCCTTACAAGAAGACCATAAAGAGGGAAACTCTGCTCTTAACAGCTTTTCTTTTAGCAGAAACCAGTAGGAACTAATTAGAAACTGACATACTCCACCTATTACCGCTGCCCATGCGGCGCCTATTACTCCTAGTGCTGGTAATCCAAGCCATCCAAATATCAAAAATGGGCCGATGACGACTTGTATCGCCGGGGCACTCAACATGATTGAGGCAGAAAAACTTGCATCGCCAAATGATCGAATCATGCCATTTGACACCATAGCCATTCCAATCATTGGAAATCCAAGTAGCCAGATTTGTGTGTAAGCCACTGCTAGATTAAGAATCTCATTCCTTGCTCCCATGGCTAGGTAGAATAGTTCTGCCGTCAGAAATCCGATTAATGACAGTGTTACTGTGATTAGGATAACGATCACATTGCAGTGGCTTGTAGTTATTGCGGCTTTATTTCGATCGGATTCACCAAGAGCTCTAGCAATAATAGAAGATGCTCCTACTCCAATACCGCGGATAAATGCTGTGAGTGACATCGTAAGGGGGAATGCGAAGGTAATTGCTGCGAGAGCATCGAGTCCAACTATACCTAAATAAAATATCTCAATGAGTCCACCGAGTGTCCAGGCAATAAAGCCAATAATCATCACACCGGAAAGGCGGAAAAGATGACCTGATATGGCACCCTCAGTAAGATTTTGATGTTTGGTCATAAGATGGTTTTAACCAAATGTTAGTTGTCCTTTTCTGAGTGGCAGAATATGCAATACTCTATCCTTAAGGAATTATAATATGTCGGAATTGGGATAAAAATCAGTGATCGGTAAAGCTTAGAAAGCTTATCATATGGATGCTTAGACAAAGGAGGTATAGTTCAATGATTTCATTCCATATGAATGTAAGCTAAAAGATTCGTGAAGTGATATTCGAAGATCTTTTATCTAATTTAGTCCGGATGCTTTTTTAGTGGAAGTCTCTGGATTGCAAAGAGATGTTCTCAAGATGGTGGCTTAGGTTTGTAACATGTTTTGCTATGATGTGGATTACTGATGATTCTCTCTCTAGAGTTCCTTGTATTAAAAGCAGTTGCCCCTGAAGTATTGCTGCATGAAAACGTTCAAGCATATGTTTCCAAATAATAACGTTAATATTATTTGTTTCATCCTCGAGTGTTAGAAAAATTACGCCAGAGGCGGAACTAGGGCGCTGGCGGCTGGTAACGATTCCAGATATTTTCACCATACTACCATGCTTTATGATCTCAAGATCATGAGCTGTATAGCATTTAGTGAAAGGGTCCCCCTGTTCTCGGAGTAATGCCATGGGATGACGTCCTAATGTTAGCTCAAGACTTTTGAAATCAGTAATTAGATCATCAGCTTCTGAAGGTATTCGATTGATTTTAAATGGTACTTCCTTAGCAGAGTTATTATCGATAAGTAGTGAGTCTGGGAGAACACCTTGGGTGTACCAGTGGGTCTGATATCGATTCCCAGAGATGTACTTAAATGCACCACCCTCAGTAAGCTTTGAAAGATCACCTCGATCTAGCCTTCCTCTCATCGTTATGTCCTGAATGCTTGTGATAATTTTTTCGTGCCTTGCCTGAATGATGCGAAGGGCCGTAGTTTGACGAAATCCTTTAATTCTTTGGAAGCCTAAACGAATAGCGGGTGCTTGTTTATGATTTGCCAATGTTGATTCCCATTCGCTATATCGAATATCTACTGGAAGAATTTCGACTTTATGCCTCTGAGCATCTTGAATTAACTGGTATGGTGAGTAAAAACCCATGGGCTGGCTATTTAAAAGTCCACAGTAGAAAGCTGCTGGTTCGTGTCGCTTTAGCCAAGCAGAGATGTAGACTAATAAAGCAAAGCTTGCGGCATGAGATTCCGGGAAGCCATATTCACCAAATCCCTTGATTTGTTCGAAGATACGCTGAGAAAAGTCTTGTTTGATACCTTTTTGTAGCATGCCATGGATTAATTTTTCCCTAAATTGTTCTAATCCTCCGCGGCGCTTCCAGGCTGCCATCGCTCGTCTTAACTGGTCTGCTTCCCCAGGACTAAAACCTGCAGCAACTACTGCTAATTTAATTACCTGTTCTTGAAAAATAGGTACGCCTAGTGTTCTCTCTAGTACGTCTTGAATTTCTCTATTGGCGTAGCTTACTGATTCTTCGCCATTACGACGTTTTAGATAGGGGTGTACCATATTCCCTTGGATAGGTCCGGGACGGACTATAGCAACTTCGATAACTAAATCATAAAAGCATTTTGGTCTCAGTCGTGACAGCATTGAGATTTGTGCCCGGGACTCGACCTGAAAAACACCGATACTATCTCCCTCTTGTAACATTCTATAAGTATCTATATCTTCTGGCGGGATTTTATCAAGCGTTAGGTGTGTGTTTCGGTATGAGTTTATTAAGTCAATACTTTTCCGGATTGATGTCAGCATACCAAGTGCCAGTACATCAATTTTGAGTAATCCCAGTGATAAGAGATCATTTTTATCCCATTGAATAATGGTACGATCTTTCATCGCAGTATTTTCTACGGGTACAAGCTGGGAGAGAGGTCCTCTTGAAATCACGAAGCCGCCGACATGCTGGGATAAATGCCTAGGGAAACCAAGAATTTGACGAACTAATGTCAGGAAGTGACCAACTAATGGGCTTTTTGGATTAATACCTACTTCAGAAAAGCGTAGCTGTAATTCTTCTTGTTTGTCCCACCATGATAAAGATTTTGCCAGCCGGTCAATTAACTGTGAGTCTATACCAAGGACTTTACCTACATCTCGAATAGCGCTTTTAGGGCGATAAGTAATCACTGTTGCCGCGATAGCCGCACGATTACGACCATATTTCCTATAAATATATTGGATCACTTCCTCTCGACGTTCATGCTCGAAATCAACATCGATATCTGGAGGCTCGTTACGCTCCTTGGATATGAATCTCTCGAATAAAAGGCTAATACGGGATGGGTCTACCTCTGTAATTCCAAGGCAATAACAGACAGCGCTATTGGCTGCGGAACCTCGGCCTTGACATAAAATACCTTGGCTGCGAGCGAAATTTACTATATCAAAAACGGTTAAGAAGTAGTATTCGTATTTTAGTTCTGCAATTAGTGTTAACTCTTTCTCAATTAACGAAAGCACTTCGCTAGGAGTTTCATGATCCCAGCGTTTTGTAGCACCTTCGGTTACAAGTTGACGCAGATAGGTCGTTGGTGTGAGATTTAGAGGAACAAGTTCTTGTGGGTATTCATAGCGTAGTTCATCTAATGAAAATGTGCAGAGATCAGCTATTTGAATAGTGTTTGCTAATAGTTCCTTTGGATACAGTTTGTTTAGTAGAGACAACGGTCGTAGGTATTTTTCCTTATTACTAAATAATAGACGCCCTGCTAAATGTAATGATTGATTCATTCTTACGGCTGATAACACGTCATGTAGAGCCTTACGATTCTTATGATGCATGTGAACATCGCCGCTAGCGACGATTGGTAGGTTATATTTTTTTGATAAGGCCATTGCGTTTTGAAATTGAAAGAGAGATTGGCCGTCGGGGAACATCTCTAGACTAATCCATAAACGGTCTTCAAAAAATGATCTTAGGTTTGGTATATGGCTGCATTGAATAGAACGCTCGTTGGGAATTAATAGCGCTAGGCAGGCATCACAGGTGGGCTTTAAGTCGCTTAGAGCAAGTTTATATTCTCCCTTTAATGCCTGGTGGCGACCAATAGTAATAATGTTACAAATTTGTCCGTAGGCAACCCTGTTAGGAGCTAGTAGTACAATATGGATATCTTCTTCCAGATGAAATTCGCTGCCGATAATAAGTCTGAGGCTATGCTCCTTGGCGGCCACATGCGCTTTGACGATACCAGACATGGAGCATTCATCTGTGACAGCTAAGGCCTCATAGCCTAGGGCTGACGCTCTTGTAATGAGTTCCTCTGGGTGGGAGGCTCCTCTCAAAAAAGAGTAATTGCTAATGCAGTGTAATTCTGCATATCCTGGTGGTGGAGAGCTAATAGTTATACTCAAGGATTAGTTTAAATAACTGTATAAATATACAGTTATTTAAACAGCCATTCAAGACTCTTTTATCCTTAAGATACTAAGTTTCCGTGATCTGGGAGTGCACAGTTCGAAGCTGTTAAACAAGAATTGCAAATGTATAACCCATACTAGGCAAACAACTACATCGCTACTTAATTTCCCTCGTTTTAGTCATGATTGATCAAAGGTTCGAAGGGCGGATCTAAATCATCACCCAGCAGGAGCTGGATAGGAAGGCTAGGATCAGTTTGATCGGCAATGTATATTCTATACAGTGCTTTACCTGAGGCTGCCAGTAACAATGGACCTGCGAGAGGTATATTCGAAAGAGGGTTATACACAAAAAATTCATAGTTGTTTTCCGGCAATGTATTCACGGTAGTCTGTCCAAATCTCTGTTGGGTTATTGGAAATGAATCACTCGGGTCCTCACCGGCTTCTAAAACAAAAATGCTTACATCAGCTGCATTTGTAGAATAATTGCTAATTGTAAGTGTAATGGTTTGAGGGATTCTTCGAAAAGAATCAGTATTTATTACAGCTAGAGGTTCTTCCATACTATTGATAAGCGCGACGGTATGGAAATCACCCGGGCTTACAGCTAAAGTTTCTTGTACGATAACGTCATCAAAATTTCCAGCACTTGTTATTGAAAAGGCTCTGTCCCCCGGGGCTACTTCTTTAATCATTCCAACTTCCTGAAAACTTATATTTTGGTCAACTAGCTCTCCCTCAACATATATATCCAACGGACCTACATCGGCTATCATGTGTGCAATACGTATCGCACTAGCGGTGGGATCCTTCGGAAAAACAAGTCTTTCGTTGTCATAGGCGATTACGCGGACGGCCTCTGGGCTGGTTCCAAAATTATCTAGCACTACGAATAAAGGATTGGAACTGGTTTCCGCGATTTGGAAAGGTCCTGAGTCCCAAATAATCTCGTTACTTCCTGTCTTAGAAAATTGCAGACGGTAGTTTAAAGCGGCCGGTATTAGATAACTTTCGGATATTTGAAGTGAAGAGAGTTGCGACGTTGGATTCGAAGATACCTCATTGCCGCGAGTCAAAAAAAAGTCATAAGAGGCTGGGTCTCGAATAGATGCGTTAAATATTTGAACTGGTATCTCTTCCTTAGAAGTCGGCTGTTCATTTGAAAACATTATAATCTCTGGAGCAGCCATGGTTCCCGCGATAATAATGGTAAAAAGATGTTCATTGGGCACGCTGATAGCTCGTGTTGCGACGGTTGTTTCGTCATTACCATTAAAGAAACTAATTTCTAGCTTCCTTTCGATCTCCGAGATAGTCGGTTGGTACGGAGTGGACTCTCCGAAGTTTAATGAGGGTAGCCTTTGAGCCTGAATTTTGGTGACTAGTCGGGGAGCGTCAGGCATAGCATGCACGACGCGCACAAATCCTGAGGGTATTCTCAGATCTTGTTCATTGAAGCCACTTTCATTACCACATCCACTTATTAAGAGCAGTAAAGACAGGATGAGACAAATTCGTTTCATAAAGTTTTCAGTTATTCTACATCGACAAATAAAAGCTTCGCGCAACGATACCTGCTCATTATAACCAATACAACAGGCCTAGTGATTGAACTGCATTTCAATACAAACAGTGAAATGCTACGAGTGTTGCTGCAGCACTTACATTAATCGATTCTATGCCGTTTGCCATCGGGATACTGACGAGTTGATTACACATCGCTTCAGCCTCAGAGGAAAGCCCTTTACTTTCATTACCCAGTATAAAAACTGATGGGGCTTTTAAAACTGTCTCGTTTAATTTAGTTGTGCTATGACTTGACAGGCCGTAGAGCTTGAATTGGCGGCCTTGTAAATAATTTAATCCGGAAACAGTGGTTTCGCATTGGTAGATATTTGCCCTAAGGAGGAATCCTGCGCTAGCCTTATATACAAGAGGGCCGATTGTTGCATTACCCTTCCTTGGTAGCACTAGACCATCTAGGGGAGAGGCTGCTACTGAGCGAATAATTATCCCCAGATTCAGGGGATTGGTAATACCATCAAGAACGATGAGATTTTTAGTGTTGCTGGGTAGATCATCTAGCAGGTTAAGTTTGGGTGCAACAAGGTCGATTGCTACTCCTTGATCTTGTCGGCTATTCTTCGATATGTAGGAGAGTTCTCTTCGGCTATGGTACTTTACTTCAGTCTCGTTAGCCTCCGCGAGTTCTATAAGTTGTTGCGTGATAGCCGAGTGTTTAATATCTCTTGCGATGTGTAGACGCGCCACCTTATGCTCCGATCGAAGCGCTTCAATCACCGGCTTGCGACCAAAAATGGTAATAAGGTGACGAATTATAGGAAATCGTCCAGTTTTATTCTTATGTCGTCTGGGGTTGTTCCTGGGTCGAAGCGTGCAAGTACCTGACCATCTTTACTAACCAAGAATTTGGTGAAATTCCAGCTAATATCGCTGTTACCCTCGGCATCAGCTTTCTCTGACTTCAACCATTGGTAAAGCTCGCACGTATTCTCTCCATTGACTTCAATCTTTGAAAATATTGGAAAGTTAGAATTGTATTTTGATTTGGCGAATTCTAGGATATCAGCATCTGTGCCTGGTTCCTGGTTACCAAATTGGTTACAGGGGAATCCCAAAACATGAACGGCGCCCTGTTTGTGAAGCTCACACAAACCTTCGTACTGAGGGGTAAGACCGCAGTGACTCGCAAGATTAACAATTATTAAGGGCTGTCCGCGAAACTTGGAAAATGATACCAGTTCTCCCTCTATAGAGTGCATCTCGAGTTCATATAGTTTCGGCATAGTAAAGTCCAAATAAGACCAAAGGCTGATTATGTCATTTGTTTTTTAGCATGTCTTTATTATGTAACTTCTAAGCGAAAATACCATGTAAAAACCATTGTAGATCTTTATGGTCTTGGTCATGGAAGATCCAATAGATAGAATTAGTATGGTCATCCCTTGCGACATAGTAATCTCTATTTATATTGTAGTCCCACCATCCATAATCAATACGTTCTGGGCCCCCTAGTAATATTAGTTTACCGTTTAGGTAAGGCTGGTTTTTCCTCAATTTCAACTTCCTGGGTTTGTTTAATAGGAACATTGGTCGATTATTGATGGCAGTAAAATGATTTTGCGGTCCTGATTTTGTATCTTTTGGGATAATACTCCAGGCCTTTTCAGGTCGATGATCATTTTCTTGGGATAACTGGAAATAAGCGTGTGGTCCAAGACGAGTATTCATCATGTTAAATAATCGATTGCGATCTTCCTGTTCGACAGTGTTGGTCATCCTTCCGTCTTTTTGTTGAAATTGAGTCCCATGAAACAAGTCTCCCGGTAGAGAAGGCATTGGGAAAAAATTATGGGCAGTTAGCTTGAGAGAGTTGATCTCTCGGATACCACGAATTTTTTCGATTTGTATTTCACTTAACAATAAGAAAGTAGAGACATCATTTGTTGGTTCTGTAAGATGAATATTGAAAGATTGTATTCGATTTTTATGATAGGTTAGTTTAAGTATAAAGTTGTTTACTGCTAACTGTCTTGAAGTTAAGAATCCATGAAGTTCATTTAATAATCTTCGTATTGGGAATAATAGAGATTTAATATTAGTAATTTCGCTAAGGAAGTTGATTTCGCTTGAAAAGTTTGGTTGTTCATTGATAAATATTTGAGGGTCTGGTTTTTCTCCTAGTAGACGCTCCAGATAATCGACAATTGAGCTTCCATAGCGTCTTGTTAGCCCGGTTTTTGGTAAATCGAGAATGTCTTTAAGAGAAAAAACTCCTACTTTCTTTAGCCCTTCAATAACTTGTAGTTCAATATCTAGCTCATCTACAGGAATATTTTTTAGTGCGGATCTACTGCTTTTAGCCATGGCAAGAGCTGCTAATGGTGTTTTATGTATTCCCACTTGTACAGAAAAGCCCATTTTCTTTAATCCTGTTCGTAGCTTCGACTCTATATTTTTGATCCCGAAAAAAAGCTTTAATGAAGATCTAACTTCTAGTTGAATACTATTAGGTGTTTTGATCGAGACTTTAGGTGTAAATTGATAAGCCCATTGAGCTAAGTGCTTGAGAGCAGAAAGTTCTTTGTCTTCATTTTTTTCAAAACAAACTAGATTATCTGCCAGCATGTGTGCTGTATCTAAGTTATTGCCGACACATATGCCTAATACTGAAGCACTATGATTGATACTTACGATACGTTGTTTAACGGTAACGACGACAGGTTTTGCGGTTTTCTCCCGAGTAAATATTTCAATCGGTAGCTTCTGGAAATGAAGACAAATCCATAGGCCATTGTAATACGTTCGTGTCATTATAATGATCAGAGTGGTTGGTTGAGAGCTTAGAGAAATCGAGTGTTTTTTGATTAAGGTTATCAGTAAAATTAATTCTAAAGATACCACTCTCCCAGCCACCACGTTGTTTGACAATTTTTACATGTACTGAGCTATTCGTGTGCGGGTCATTGTTGGTTGCATATAAACGGATACGTAATTCTGCCGGTGAAGATCCTACATGTATACGACGAAATAGAATATTCCAAGTATTACCTCCTTTACTGGCTACTTGTAGTCGTCGGATTTGCTTATCCGAGATTTTTTTTGGCCAAGCCATTACTACACCAAAGCCTTTTGAACTAAGTGCTTGCTCCAGTACCCACAAACTATCCTTTAAGGTCTTTGGTTGAACGATAAATAAGTTTTTTAGATTGATACTGTATGCATTTAACGCTGGTGGATAAGGGATGAAGGGTGGTGAAATCATGAGTATTGCTTTAGATTGTTGCTGGCTCAGGTATGCGAGGGCAGGAGCTAATAAACGTAGTTCACCGATACCATAATGATCATAGAGTAACTCTGTTACACCATCTTCTGGCCAGCCTGAACCGGTTAGATGGGTATCAAGTAGAGGATATCCAGAAGATAAGCCTTGCCTAAACTCACAATTGATATTTGAGGCTTGCCAAAGCCCAGTCTCGTTTATAAGACGTTCTAATTTGTCCACTGAATTATTTATATTATACTGTATATGTGTACAGTATAATATAATCATAGTTCTTAAATGTGGTCAATAAAAAAGATTGTATGGTTAGTTCTATAGTCATTATCAAAACAACTATGTACCTCTTTTCTAGTCAAAATTTAGTTGAATTTAAAGTTGGCCAATGATTTCCTTACCCTGGTTTAATGAGATACTTCTCCTATGCGTATTTTCATAATACTCGTCATAATTCTAATAATGGCATGTTCTCGAGAGGATGGTTCTATTGATACACCGGTTCCTCCCGTTGCACCAATGCAACACAAGATACTGCAGAATCATGGTTATAATCGAATTGATGAGTACTATTGGATTCGAGATGACTTGCGACAGAATGAAACAGTACTTGAATTACTTGAATTAGAGAATGCTTATACGGATGCAGTGATGAAGCACACTACTGCATCACAAAAATCTCTTATCGAGGAAATTTCATCACGGCTACCCAGTGTGAAGAAGTCCGTTCCAATTCAACGCGACCAGTATTTATACTTTCAGGAGTTTTTATCAGGTAAGCAATATCCAGTATATAAGCGTAAGCTTGCTGGCGACCTCGGCGAGACCACATTATTAGACGCTAATACGTTGTCGAGCGGGAAGGCGTTCTATGAAATTGGAAACTTCAGTGTGAGCCAAGATCATAAGCTGCTGGCATTTGCAGAGGATGAGTTTAGTCAAGGAGTTTTTCGCGTACGTCTTAAAAATATAAGTAAGAATGAATATTTTGCAGATGAAATCTCAGGAGTGTCGCCAGCCCTTGCTTGGGCCTCCGATAATCAAACACTTTTTTATGTCAGAAAGCATCCACAGACACTGCTTCCTTATAAGGTATACCGATACGAAATTGGAGGAGGACCTACTAATCTGGTTTATGAGGAATTTGATAAAGCCTTCTATTCAAGCGTCTTTCTCACTCGTTCAAAAAAATACATAGTTATTACTAATTCGAGTGCAGATTCTTCAGAAATTCTTCTAGTAGACGCTGAGATGCCTACTAAGCCTCCTAAAATATTTCTCGAGCGCGAGGTTGGCCATGATTACCGTATTAGGCATCACAAGGATTATTTCTATATTCTGACAAATTGGAATGCGAGTAACTATAAGTTAATGCGGGTTCAGACGGAGTCAATTGGTACGCGTCAGCAATGGGAAGAGGTTGTAAAACATAGAAGTGATATTTTGCTAGAGGACTTTGAAATATTTGAGGACTATTTTGTTCTGGCAGAACGTTTTCAGGGATTGACACGGTTTAGAGTAATAAACCGAGAGACTGGCAACGAAAGCTTAATTGACTTCGGTGAACCAACCTACTTTGCAAAACTATATTCTAACCCTGATTCTCAAAGTACGATACTACGATACTCTTATTCAAGTTTGACAACACCTCAAAGCATTTACGAATACGACTTATCCACCGGCAGATCAAACGTAATTAAGACTGATCGTATAGTTGGCGATTTTGACCCTTTGAACTATCGCTCGGAACGAATCTTTTTTAAAGCTAGAGATGGTGTCGAAGTACCAATCTCTTTAGTTTATCGGAAGGACAGGTTTAGTTCAGGTTCAAACCCAGGCTACCTGCATGCCTATGGTGCTTACGGTTACTCCACTAAAGCCGCTTTCCAGTCAAAGAGATTATCGCTATTAGATAGAGGATTTGTTTTCGCAATCATTCATGTCCGAGGTGGATCTGAAATGGGCCGCCGTTGGTACGATGAAGGTAGACTGCTTCGCAAGAAAAATACTTTTAATGACTTTATTGATGGCACAAGGGCTCTCGTTGAACGTAACTATATAAATTCTAAAAAAGTGTTCGCCGCCGGATCGTCAGCAGGAGGGTTGCTGATGGGGGTGCTTGCCAATGAAGCGCCTGAACTTTATCTTGGGATCGTTGCTCGCGTTCCTTTCGTTGATCCTGTTACGACTATGCTTGATGAATCAATTCCACTTACATCGGGAGAATACAGCGAATGGGGAAACCCGAATAAAAAGCAGTATTTTGATTATATGATGTCTTACTCACCTTATGATCAAGTTAGAGCTCAGAGATATCCGAATATGCTTGTTACCACTGGGTTATATGATTCCAGAGTACAGTATTTTGAGCCTGTAAAATGGGTGTCAAGACTGAGACGATTGAAGATCGATGAGAATCTACTATTGCTAGATATCGACCTGGATACAGGTCATCACGGTGCATCTGATAATTATCTTCGTCTTAGAAGAGATGCTTTAGAGTATTCATTTATTCTTAATTTGTTAAATAAGAGGTAATCTGCTTTTTTGTGTTTATCCCCATAAAGTAAAGGTGACTCTTGATATGTTTATTTCGACTCTCGTAAAAGCGTTGATGAAATATCACTTCTGAATTCTTTCTCTTCCACACCCACGCATAACCGTTTAATCTTCTCGGGTAGCGTAAGATGATCTAAAGTCAAGAATTTCCCGTCAAATTGTCTACCAAATACAACCATTTTGCAGCCAAGCTCGCAGATTTCGTCAATAGAGGACGCCAATAACCGTTCATCATTACCGTAGTATTTTTTGTCGACAATGCGCAGAACAGTATCTACACCCAGAATAAAGCGAGCTCGAGGAAACAGGCGAGCTTTCTCTAGGAAAGTTGGCGAATTTGTGAAGATGAGAGGGTTTTTATTGATTTGTTTTTGTCGGTCTTGCATCGTTAAAAAATCAATCGGAAGCTTATCGACGTTGCTAATAGAAACCTCAAGATACACCTTGTCCCCAAGAAGTTTTTCCGAGTAAGCGATCATTTCTTTATGTCCCTGATGCAAAGGGTTGAATGCGCCAGGGAAAATATTGAGTGAATTGTTAGAAGACAGCGTTGTTTTAAGCTTTCCTGTCAGCAGGTCAGACCAGGTTTCAGAGGCATTTTTAGTACGTTTTAATATCTTCCCAGGAACCGTGAGGTATGGAGCCTTCAAACCACAGAAGTCTGCTAATTGTTGGATGATTATATCAGAAATAATATTCTCCTCATCCTGCCGTGAACGAGTTTCCCCGTCGAATACGATATTGACCTCTGTCGTTTGTGAGGATGTTTGTATAGCGATGTGGCATCGGTTTGTCCCAAGTCGACGTCTTTTTGTTGTGAGAGCACAGGTAACCCCTACGCCAGCCACATTCACGTGGCTTCCATTTATTGTGTGGGCGCGATGCCAAGCTGCCATTGCTAGATTTCTAGCAGTCGATGAACTTGCCGAGTTTTCAGGCTCCTGTCCAAGATAGGTATTAAGTGCTTGAGAGTGGTAAGGAATTGATGCTTCTAAAACCGTTTCAGATGCTCCCGGAATACTCAGTAATTTAGCCAAAGCTCTCGAACCACCACCAGTCAGTGCAAGTACAAATTTTTTGGGTGATCGATGAATTTGTTCTATTAAATCTGACAATTAATGTCTTCCAATCTTCTTTGATATAATCCTTAGTTTACCATTTTGGAAACTCAGCTTTATAACCTAATGCTTTATTTGCTCTTTTTATTGATCTTTATTTTTATTTCTCCCTTGAATGGGGACGAGATGAAGTCCTTATCTAAGCATGACTTGACAAGTTATCGTTTCAGCAGTCCTCCCATTAACAAAGAGGTATTAGTTAAGCAGCTCAACGTCAGTCAAAGCTTTATATTGTCCTCCCGCCGCAGAGAATTCAACGCTTTACTCTATCGTAACCTCGGCATTATGGAGGCTAGAGGGGACATAAGAGATTTGAGTATTCTACAACAGGTGGTCGATCAAAAATTGCTTGCTAACCACCAAATTAAGGCTTGGCAATCGATGGGTATAGTATTTGGAGACATCCTGGTTAAGGAATTTGGACTGTCTTGGATTAGTTATGAGGATGAGGCTGGTACTAGCAAGGCACTCCAGTGGAAGGAAACAGATAACTTTGTGTTCCCAGTAACTTTTTTCTCCAAGAGAATTCAGTTTGGGGAATCAATTGATGTAAGAGCGTTGTTCAATAAGCTCTCTACAGAAATAAGTCAGTTTAAACAATCGTCCAGTCCGGTTGCTGGTCAAAGATAGACCCAGTAAACTGTGCGCTCAGAAGATGTAAGCTATTAATGGTTAAAAAAATGAAGATATTGGTTATGAGTATCGCGCGATTTTTTTTCGTAGATTCCTTGCGATACCTTGTAGGAGATCGCCTAAAGCCACGCTGGCTTATGTGGTGGGCGTTTGTTGGTTGGGGATGGCTGTCTATCTTAGTAATGATTACTAGTCTTGTGACGACTATTGCTCAACTTTAATTATCAGGTCGAACTTCCTTCGGGACTATTTAGCTAATAAAGCGGTCAAGTAAGATACTACTTTGTCTCCGAACACGTCAGTGGAAACCAATTGAGCATTTTCGTTTGATATGAGATCTGGAGTAGAGAAACCGTCTTCGAATACTGATTGCATTGCTCGCCAAACGTCGTTTGCTTCATCTTTCATTCCAAAACTCATCTCCAACATCATAGCTACAGACCCAATCATAGAATAAGGATTCGCGATATTTTTGCCTGCGATATCTGGAGCGGACCCGTGTGATGGCTCAAAATAGGCCTTTTCAGGGCCAATACATGCGGAGGGCATTAGTCCCAATGAACCCAGGATACCTCCGGCCTGATCGCTTAGAATATCTCCAAACATATTTTCCATTACCATGACGTCAAATTGTCCAGGGTTAAGACACAGAGCCGTGGCAGCGGCGTCAACCAACAGGTGAGTAACTTTGACCTCTGGATAGTCTGAGTGAACCTCATCAAGTATTTCATTCCAGAAGACGCTAGAAATAAGTACGTTACTTTTATGTATATTGTGAAGATGCTTCCTTCGTTGATTTGCTTGATTAAATGCTACTTTGAGTACTTGTCGTATTTGCACCTCGTTATATTCCAACGTCTCTTTGACGTACTCCAAACCTTGCTGATTTGTGCCGCGCTCTTTCTCCCCAAAGTAAAGACCACCTACTAATTCTCGAATTAGTAGTATGTCCAGACCATCTTTAATTATTTCAGGCTTCAATGGAGAGAAATGCACCATATCTGAACTTAGGAAAATTGGTCTAAAATTAGCAAAAGTGTTGTAGCGAGCGCGCAGAGGAAGAATCGCTCCTCTCTCAGCTTGCTCATCGATAGGAATTTTTTTTGATTCCTCGTAACTCAGACCAACAGGGCCCTTGAGTATTGCGTCTGCTTCGTCGCAGATACCTTTGGTGACATCGGGAAAGGCCTTACCATGTGAAAAGTAAGCACTGGCGCCGAACGGACAATCGATTAGTTCGAAGGCAACGTCTCGATGTTGCTCAATAACATCAAATATTCTGACGGCCTGAGCCATAATTTCAGGGCCGATGGCATCCCCTGCTAAGACAGCTACCTTGTAAGCATTACTCATGTTTGTTGCTCAATCAAAACGTTGATTCTATCAAGGGGTTAATATAAGAGGTAGGGCTGTCTTGCTGTATGCCACTCCATTTTGGTCGCGCTTAGCGTTTCCTCTAGATGTTTGGATGTGCGATTGTCCTCATCAATCCATTTGCGAATGAGATCACTCCCACAAATAACATCAATAGGTATCCTGCTGTGCTCATATTCGTACTCATGATAACGCCAAAGATCATAGTCAGGTTTGGTTTGACGAAGATACTTTAAGATCATAGCGACAAGATAGAAGGGGTTGAAATTATCATGCTGATAGCTGCTGTGATCCGTATGTATCCGAATTCCTCGACATAGTTGGTTTGCATGCTTGTGAAAAGTTGGAGTAAAAAAACATGGACGAAGGTTTCCTAACAGTTCAGATGGCATTTGAGCCAGTATTTCATCTGTTGGGAAATCCGGTGCCCCTAATACCTCTAGTGCATATGTTGTCCCTCGTCCCTCGGATAGAGTTGTACCTTCGACAAGTACTGTTCCTGGAAAACATCGCGCCATATTTATACTGCCAGCATTCGGACTGGGATTAACCCAAGCTCGCTCACCAAGGGGCCAGCCGAAACCAGGACCAGTACAAGGGAAATAGTTTTTCATCTTAATCACTTTCGGTTTGGAACACTCCAACTGATCCGCGAACCAGCAAGCTAATTCACCAGTTGTAAGGCCGTGACGCATCGGCAGTAAATCACAGCCGACGAAACTTTGTGCGCCATCCTGCAAAAACAGACCATCTATCGGTCGTCCTATTGGGTTGGGTCTATCGAGAACCCAGATTGGAATACTGTTTTTTGCACAGGCCTCAACGAAATATCTCAGAGTAGTAATAAACGTATATACGCGACAACCAATATCCTGCAGGTCGAATAAGACGCCATCAAGATCTTTTAACATCTGCTCCTGCGGATAGCGATATTTCCCATATAAACTCACGACAGGTATCTGATGTTGTGGATCAACGTAATCTTCAGATTCGACCATATTATCTTGTTTATCACCCCGCATACCATGTTGAGGACCAAAACTTTTCACTACATCCACTCCATTGGCAATGAGCGCATCCACAGTATGAGTGAGTTTGGAGGTAACTGACGCTGGATGCCCAATGACTGCAATTCGCATACCTTTAAGAAAGTGTAGATCTTTCAAAAGCTCATCAATGCCAAACTGGAAATCCTTCATATTACTTCCCCGCTGATGAGTTTGTGATGCGAGCGTGAATGAAAATCTGGTCCCCTTTCTGGGTGGGATATTCCGAAATAATGTAATTCGTTTTGATTGTCTTTGATGATTGCGGCAGGTCCGATATAAAATGGTGGCGGATACGGTAAAGGCATATCAATACGCGCAAAACACTCATATTCGTCCAAGGCTAGACTAAAAGTATAAGCAGAAGGTGTATCATAAGACCTTTTGTTGCCGCGGTAATGAGCGAATTTGTAGAAAGCCAAGTCCCCCCCAGGTGATTGGTTCAATTCGTAATACTCCGAAGTGCTAGCAGATCCAAAAAAGCACTCGAAACAAGTGCTATGCCATAGTTCATTACTGCCATTTGTATACTTCTTCTTCGGCCATTGTATGTTCTCTAAACTACCCTTAATTCTATAGCAAATGCTGATTGCTTTGGTACTAGGGCTTAACGATATACCGCAGACCATATTGTCAATATATGCTACCGGACGGAAAGGAAGTAAAGGTAAAATCATGTGGTAATACTCCTGATCAGGACTTATGTGCTACTTTAACTTGATTCCAGGGTGGAACAGCTAATATGTACGATTATGATTTATTTGTTATTGGAGCAGGCTCGGGTGGCGTGCGTGCAGCTCGAATGAGTGCCAACTACGGCGCGCGGGTCGCATGTGCGGAGAATCGTTACATGGGAGGTACCTGCGTTAATGTTGGGTGTGTCCCAAAAAAATTGTTTTTCTATGCTTCTCATTACTCGGAGGATTTTAAGGAGGCTGAGGGGTTCGGTTGGGAGCAAAGTGAGAAAAAATTTAGCTGGCCGATATTGAGGGCGAACAAAGACAAAGAGATTCAGCGTTTAAATATTGTTTATCGCGATCTGCTTGATGCGGCTGGGGTAACGTGTTTCACCGGGCGAGCACGAATTATTGACGATCATCATGTGCTTGTTGGCGATTCTGAGATCTCTACCGAAAAAATATTGGTTGCCACAGGCGGTTGGCCAGATATACCGAAGTTCTTAGGCAGTGAGCACGTAATTAGTTCGAACGAGGCATTCTCGCTAGAAAAATTGCCAAAGCGGGCGCTAGTAGTAGGTGGAGGTTATATAGCGATTGAGTTTGCAGGCATTTTTGCCGGGTTAGGAGTCGAGACCGTTCTATCACATCGAGGATCGCTACTGCTTAGGAATTTTGATAAGGATGTACGAAGATTTGTAAGTGGTGAGCTAAAGAAAAAAGGTATTGATATTTTTTATAATACAAGGCTCAGTCGGGTAGAGAAGCAAAAAAATGGAGTGTTGGAGGTAACTTTCGCAGATGGATCCTCACTGGACACCGATCTTGTTCTTTGTGCTACTGGGAGAAAACCCAACGTGCAGGGTCTTGGGTTGGAAAATTTAGGAATAAAATGTGGGGACAATGGAGCGATCATCGTTGATGAGCAGTTTCGAAGCTCAGTGCCAAGTATTTTCGCATTGGGTGACGTGACTGCTCGCGTTCAATTGACGCCAGTTGCCATAGCTGAAGCGATGGCCTTTGCTAAAACTCACTTTAAGGGGGAACAAACCATATTGGATTATCAGGGTATTCCTACCGCGGTTTTCTGTCAGCCGAATATCAGTACCGTTGGGCTAACGGAAGCTGAAGCGAAGCTGGAATTTGGTCATATTCAGATTTTTAAATCTACTTTCAAAGGTTTAAAACACTCTCTGAGCGGCAGCGATGAGAAGACTATGATGAAATTAATTGTTGATTCTGCCTCAGAGCGCGTGGTTGGTATACATATGGTTGGGCCAGAGGCGGGAGAAATAATTCAGGGTCTAGCAGTCGCATTCAAGGCCGGTGCCACTAAGTCGGACTATGATGCAACCATAGGTATTCATCCCACTTCTGCCGAGGAGTTTGTTACTATGCGAGAGCCAGTTTAAGGATTGGAAAAAAATTGAATAATCAAACATGGATCGATAGCTTTGTTACCTTATTAAATACGATTGACGGGTATCTTGGCTCTGCTCAGTACTTCCCATTTGCCTTATTGGCCACGGGAATTTTTTTAACTTTCTATCTGAAATTTCCACAAGTTAGATATTTTAATCATGCCTGGCGGGTGCTCTCTGGGCGATATGACAACCCCGATGCTAAAGGAGATGCCACTCACTTTCAGGCTTTAACTACTGCGATCTCTGGTACCGTCGGTACTGGAAATATTGGCGGGGTGGCGCTGGCGATATACCTTGGAGGTCCTGCTGCCTTGTTCTGGATGTGGATGACGGCTTTTTTCGGGATGACCACAAAATTAGTTGAGGTGACTCTATCGCATAAATATCGGGACACTGATGAGAACGGTTTTATCGTCGGTGGACCCATGTATGTGATGGAGAAACGACTGAATATGAAGTGGCTTGCTGTATTCTTTGCTTTGGCTACGGTGGTCAGTTCATTTGGAACAGGTAATCTTCCTCAAAGTAACAGTATAGCTAGTGGAGTGAGTGGCACCTTCGGTATTCCAGAATGGTTAACTGGTGCCGTATTAGCAACTCTGCTTGGTTTGGTCATTGTCGGGGGGATTAGTCGCATTGTGAGGGTAGCCGAAAAGATTGTTCCCTTCATGGCGCTAATTTACGTGATTGGAGCTCTAAGTGTGATAGTCACTAATCTTGATCAAGTTGGGGAATCTCTACTCGCTGTCCTAAGTGATGCATTTTCTGGTTCTGCGGCGACCGGAGGATTTCTTGGGGCTACATTCGCTTATGCGTTTAATCGTGGGGTCAACCGAGGCCTATTTTCTAACGAGGCAGGTCAGGGCAGTGCGCCCATCGCTCATGCCGCTGCCAAAGCTGAGGACCCGGTTTCCGAAGGAATGGTTTCAATATTGGAGCCCTTTATTGATACCATTATTATATGCACACTCACCGGGCTCGTTATTCTATCATCGGGAGTTTGGACCGAAAAGCACCAGAATCAGTTTCAAAAGTTCGATATGCAGGTTTTGGATGGGGAGTATAGTGAAGACATTCCTGCACACAGAGCAGAACTTTTCAGATATTTAAATTCGGGATTAACTAATATCAAACATTACGATGGCGTAATTCAGGTGATCGCAGGAACCGCAGTAAGTTCTGAGCACACTGTCCTGCACAATCGCTCGATAGCAGAAGACGTGAACTACTTCCACGAAGGAGAGCCATATACTGGTCCTTTGACCATACGGGAAGGCAAGTTAACTAACGATGTAGAGGTCAATGGACGCTCCTTGGTCCATTCCGTAGATTTGACAGCTGAAGCATTTAGTCGGGGGCTTTTTGGGGACTTTGGTAGGTACATTGTGGCTATTGGTTTGGTTTTGTTTGCTTTTACAACGGCAGTAGCTTGGTCATACTACGGTGATCGCGCGATGACGTATTTGTTTGGTGTTAACTCACTGATTTTTTATCGGAGTGTCTATGTCTTAGGGTTCTTTTTTGCGGCAATTGCCGACACGTCACTTATCTGGCTGATTGCTGCCATAACGATTGCATTTATGACGTTACCAAATTTATTCAGTATGCTCGTCCTGCACCGAGAGGTGAAGCAAACCATTATCCAGTATTGGAGTAATTTCGAAATCAAACATTCTAAGAAAGAGTCAAAAAACCTTTAATACTGGCTAACGGTAAATACTCGAAATGAATATTCAAAACAACTTTGACTGCACGGAGCAGCGTTTTATCAAAACGCTCAATCTTTCTGTGGCCCGCTACGTGCATCAGGGAACGGGTGCGGAGCACATTCACTTTGAGGCTGACAATGTCGAGAATGTTTTTTTGGTAGCACTTCGAACGATGCCTATGAATTCTATGGGCGTCGCGCACATTCTGGAGCACACAGCTCTATGCGGTAGTAAGCGTTATCCTGTCAGGGACCCGTTTTTCCTTATGATTCGTCGCTCTCTAAACACATTCATGAATGCTTTTACGGGGAGCGACTGCACCTATTATCCATTTGCGAGCCAGAATCGTAAAGACTTCTTTAATCTTCTTGATGTTTACCTGGACTCAGTATTTTTTTCACGGCTTGACCTTCTAGATTTTGCTCAAGAAGGTCACAGGCTTGAACTAGAACAGCATAGCGAGCCGCAATCTGATCTTATACTAAAAGGTATTGTGTACAATGAAATGAAGGGTGATATGAGCGCGCCTATTTCGCAACTCTATGCAAAGCTAAATCATTATTTGTTTCCAACAACTACCTACCATTACAACAGTGGCGGGGATCCTAAGGAAATTCCATTACTTAAATACAAAGATTTAAAAGCTTTCTATCAATCGCACTACCATCCGAGTAATGCGATCTTTATGACCTATGGAGATATTCCCGTCTCTGATTTACACAGCCGACTTGAAAATAATGTGCTCCAACATTTTAAAAAACAAGGCAAGCGTATTAGTGTCTCACCAGAAGCACGATATTCTCAGCCAATAAGAGCCACAGAATACTATCCGGAACTTAGTTGTAAGGAGCATACACATGTTGTTTTAGCATGGCTCTTTGGAGAAAGCAGAGACCTTATGATGCTAATGAGATGTAATCTTCTCTCGGAAGTTCTGCTTGGTACGAGCGCGTCTCCTTTGAGGAAAGCGTTAGAGGACAGCCAGTTAGGGAGTGCACTTTCCCCGCTTTCAGGGTTAGAAGATAGTAATTTTGAAATGAGTTTTATCTGCGGTCTTGAGGGTTGTGCTAATGATCAAGAGGATGCGATTGAGAAATTAGTAATGGATACTCTAAGCAAAATTAGAGAAGAAGGTATACCGAGAGCACATCTGGAGTCAGTCCTGCATCAATACGAATTGGCTCAGAGAGAAATTTCGGGGGAGGGGATTCCCTATGGTTTACAAGTTATGTCTTGGTGCCTTTCTGCGACGGTTCATAGAGGAGAACCGATTAATGCAATAGACTTAGATCCAGCGATTGCGCGGTTAAGAGAGGAAATAAAGAACCAAGATTTCGTCTGCAAACTGGTTCAAACCCTTTTGTTGGATAATGAGCATCGCGTCACTCTAATTATGAAACCGGATCCCGAAATGTCTCTTAGGGAATCTGCAGAAGAGGAATCGCGTCTGGGGATGATAAAAGAGAGACTGGATGAATCTGGACTTCAGGCTATTAGGGAACAGAGCGCCGCTCTAAAAAAGCGTCAGTCGGCACCTGAGGACCTCTCAATTTTGCCGAAGGTGGGGCTTGAAGATATTGGTCCTCCGAGAAAGGATCCAACATGGCACTTTGAGGATGCTCCCGTTCCTATTTCAAGTTTTAGGGTTGGAACAAATGGCATTACCTATCATCAGATTATAACCGCATTGCCAAAGTTAACCGCAGAAGAGACGCGCTTGCTTCCTATTTACAATGGACTTATAAGTGAGATTGGCTCTAATTCTAGAGGGCATGAACAAACTCAGTTACTGCAGCAGGCCCTTACAGGTGGTATCCATGGCTTCTTGTCGGCTAGAGCATGTGTGGAAGATTTTGATAACTATTCGGCTTACTGTTTCTTATCATCGAAAACGATGCCTGATAAGGTTCAGGCAATGATTACTTTGATGAAGGAGACGGCCTTAACGCCTAACTTCAAAGAGAGAGGAAGAATCCGAGATCTTATCAAACAGTTTCGCATTCGAAGAGATGCGGGCATTACTGGTAATGGTCATATGCTGGCGGCGGGAGCTGCCGCAGCCGGTTTGCGTCCAACTACATCTTTGAGCTACAACCTTTCAGGTTTAGGATCCATTCTTTATTTACGTAATTTAGATGACACGCTAAAAGGAAGGTCAGGCTTGGAGGATTTACAAAGTTCGCTTGAAAGGTTACATGCTCGATTATTGGAAGGAGCTAGACAGTTGCTTTTAGTATGTGATCCTTCGAGTGAATCCGTTAGTAGGGAAGCGCTAAGATCATCTTGGCCAGAAAAACGAGGAATAGCCAATAATTTCGTGGCGGAGGTTGATGGTTTCGATAATGATGTGGCATTCGTAGCTAACACAAAAATCAATTTTTGTGCATCTGTTTATCCGACCACCGTACCCGCTCATGAAGATTCTCCCGTGCTATCTGTTCTGGCCGGTATACTACGAAATAGCTATCTTCATAACGAAATTCGGGAAAAAGGGGGTGCATACGGTGGAGGTGCGATTCACGACTCAGCGAACGGTGTCTTTAAATTTTTTTCGTTCAGAGATCCAAATTTGTTGGATACATTTGCCGCATTCGAAAAATCTCTGGACTGGGTTACCAGTAGTAAGCTGTCGTCAGAAAATGTTGAAGAAGCTGTGCTTGGAGTAATTAGTAGCTTGGATGCTCCTGGAACCCCTGCGGGAGAAGCGAAGCAATGTTTCCACCACGAACTGTTTGGTATTAAACAAGAATCACGACGAGAGTTTCGAGAGAGGGTTTTGGATACTCAAGTGCAGGATATTCGCAGGGTCGCGCAAACCTACTTTGGCAATAAAGTCCGACGCGCGGTCGTTACAAATTCCGAGCACAGGAGTCATGTAGAGTCAAAATTCGATATTATCGAACTTTAGTTTGTCGTGCTTTTTCCGTTGCGATTGATCGACCACACCATGTTATTTTTATGGCTTTTTTGGGGTATATTCGAGGAGACTTTAGGACATACGATCGGCTGTAATATGGGACTTGCCTCTTGACTTTGCAAGATAGGTTGCTCATTCTTTCGCACGTTCGAGATGTGAGCTGAAGGGTTGAAAAAATCCACTGGAAATACTAAAACTATAAAGTTATAAATTAAACAGGTATCAGTATGAAAGACCGCTATGTAATACAGGGACGCACTGCATTTCTTCTAAGTCTGTTGTCTATTTTTTTTATGGGTAATACCCATGCTCAAACCCTTGATGACGTTCTGGGAGTGAGAGCTGCAACTACACAAGATGGGCGTACTTCCCAGAGAAGGATTGATGAGATTTCCGAACAGACGCGGGATTTGCTGACGCAATATAAGCAAGTAATGAAGATTGTTGATGGCTTGCGAGTTTATAATGAGCAGCAGGAAAGGCTGATAAAGGTTCAGGAAAAAGAACTTAGGGAACTTGAAGAGTCGATTGACAATGTGACTGTGATCGAGAGACAGATGGGACCGCTTATCGAAAGAATGATTGCCAATCTGGACAAGTTTGTCGAGCTTGATGTGCCGTTTTTGGCCAGTGAGCGCTCAGAGCGAATAGATTTCCTGAAAGATACTTTTGATAGGGCAGACGTCAGTGTTGCTGAAAAGTTCAGTCAGGTTCTGCAGGCCTATCAGGTTGAAAATGCCTATGGATCAACTTTGGACGTTTATACGGAGATGATTGCAATCGACGGCGTCGATAGGCAAGTTGAAATGCTGAAATGGGGGCGTGTTGCCCTGGTGTTTCAGACCTTAGATGGCGAGACTACAGGGGTTTGGGACAAAAATATCAATGATTGGGAAATTCTAGATGATGAATATCGGCTAGGCGTTCGTAACGGGTTCCGCATTGCGAAGAAAACACAGACCGCTGATTTCGTTCACCTTCCAATCCCAGCTGCGGAGGTGAGATAATGAAGAATATTCTAACCTTATTTTGTGCGGCCACATTATTGGTTTCTTCGTTAGTTTGGTCTAACGAAGAGGAAGAAGAAATAGAAGCAAAAAGTATTGTAGAGCTATTACAGTTAGTGAGAGACGGAAAGATCACTAATCGACGCGTTAATGAAAGTCGTGAGAGAGAGTTTTTGGCGGACAAAGCCTCACAACAACGCTCGGTACGAAATGCCGAAGCTGCTCAGCGTCGTGAAGAAGCCCGCAGCGAAAGGCTGGAAGCCCAATTCGAAAAGAATGAACAGGATATAGCTGCTAAGCAGGAAATACTGCAGAAGCGGTTGGGCTCATTACGTGAGTTATTTGGGGTTCTTCAACAAGTCAGTGGAGATACACAAGGCGTGGTTGAAGGGTCTATTGTGAGTGCAGAGTTTCCAGGACGAGGGGCTTGGCTTGGGGAATTTGCTCAGTCCATGGGCCGCAGTTCCAAACTAGCCTCTATCGAGGAAATAGAAAGGCTTTGGCTCGAGCTTCAACATGAAATGACCGAGTCCGGAAAGGTCTCGCGATTTACGGCCGAGGTCACCAAGTTGGATGGCTCCAAGTCGGAACAGGAGGTTATCCGAGTAGGTGATTATAATTTGATTAGTGATGGTGAATACCTGGCGTACGATCTGAATACAGGATTGATTACTGAATTACCAAAGCAACCTGCATCAAGGTTCGTTTCATCAGCAGGTGACCTGGAAGATGCCGGTACTGGTTTTGTTCCGTTTGCGCTGGATCCAACCAGGGGACAGCTCCTCCAGCTTCAAATTGAGGTCCCCACGATCGAGGAGCGTGTGCGGCAAGGTGGGACTCCAGGATTCGTAATTATAATACTGGGTATAGTGGCTCTCCTTTTGTCCATTGAACGTTTTTATACCCTCAATGTAATTGGCAAACGGGTTGATGATCAAATGGCCGACCCAGAAAATGCAGACAGAAATAACCCATTGGGAAGAATTTTGAAGGTTTACCAAGACAACCCTAACACGGATTCAGAAAACCTAGTACTAAAGCTGGATGAGGCCATTCTTAAAGAAGAGCCGGCCATTAATGCCCGTATTGCCTTTATTAAAATAATATCTATGGTCGCGCCGCTTTTGGGCCTCTTGGGCACAGTAATCGGGATGATAGTAACTTTCCAAGCGATAACGTTGTTTGGTACCGGTGATCCAAAGACCATGGCGGGCGGGATCTCGCAAGCTTTAATCACCACCGTATTAGGTTTGGTAGTCGCTATACCAACAGTACTTTTGCATTCAATTGTTAGTGCAAAAGCTACATCTATCAAGCATATTCTTACAGAACAAAGCGCAGGACTGATTGCGCAGCATTCGGAAAAATAGTATCTGATGGAAGCTATTTTTATCGCGATAAGAACGTTTATGGAAGCTGGGGGTCAAGTGCTGTATTTGATAGCAGCTGCCACCTTCGTAATGTGGGCACTTATTTTTGAGAGGGCCTGGTATCTTAAGAAAGATCACCTTGATGATGTTAGTGCGGCTCTTGCATACTGGGAAGGCCGAAAAGAGAGGAAATCATGGAATGCCAGGATGATTCGGCAGGGACTCATTTCAGAGGTGAATACTAAACTCACTATCAATATGGGCTTCATTAAGACGCTGATATCATTACTGCCGCTGCTAGGCTTGCTGGGCACTGTAACCGGGATGGTGCAGGTTTTTGAGGCAATGAATACCTCTGGTGGAAACGCAAGGACTATGGCAGCCGGAGTTTCTGCAGCCACCATTCCGACGATGTCAGGTATGGTCGCGACGCTCTCCGGGGTTCTCGCTAATACTTTCTTGTCCTCGAAAGTGCAGGTTGAGTCAGATTCTATGGAAAACACGTTGACGTTGGATGACTAGGGGTTAACGATGCGCAGAATGTCACAAGATGCAGAAGAAAAAGTTGCCGACCTTACACCTATGCTTGATGTTGTTTTCATTATGCTAATTTTTTTTATTGTTACGGCGACTTTTATCAAGGAGACGGGCGTAGAGGTTAATCGGCCAGATACTGAGACTGCCCAGCCAAAAAAAACTGTATCGCTGTTAGTGGGTGTGGCACCAGATGGAAATATATGGATTGACAAGAAGAAAGTTGACCTTCGTTATGTTCGTCCCACGATGGAACGCCTGCACGCAGAAAATCCTAAAGGGGGTCTGGTAATTATTGCTGACAGCGAATCTAAAGTGGAGAAAGTATTAGCGGTAATGGAAGCTGCTAGAAATCTTGGCATTGCTCAGGTAGCGATCGCCTCAGAAGAGAAATAGGAGAGATTATCTATGGCAATACGGCTGGGAGCTTCTATGATTGTGGGGCTTTTTGTGACGCTCGCTCTGTTCTATCTTATGCAGGCTCTTATCTCTGGAGGTAAAAACGCGCTTACGGAAGATAAGGTTGGGAACCTTGTGGATTTTGTGCGTGTCAAGCAGGATCAGGAAGTTCAGACTAAGCAGAGACGTCCAAAAAAGCCCCCGCCCCCTGATGAGCCGCCACCGGATGTCCCACCACAGGACTTTAACCTTAAAGTTGATCAAACTAATTTTTCGATGAATGACCTTAATATGAATGTCAACGTTGATGTTGGTGGCGGCGGTTTCGGCATTAGCGATGGGGAATATTTGCCGATAGTAAAGGTTCAGCCCCAGTACCCTAGGCGGGCCTTGTCTCGAGGCCTTACTGGTTGGGCAATCGTGGAGTTTACCGTCACAGACCAAGGTACAGTAGCTGATCCTTTTGTGGTATCTAACTGCGCCCAGATTAAGACCGCTCGGACAGAGGGGGAATGTTTTGATAAGCCAAGCTCCGTCTTTGATTCTGCAGCGATTAAGGCTGCTCTCAAGTTCAAATATAAGCCTAAAGTGATTGACGGCACTCCGGTAGCCACTGCTGGAGTTCAAAATAAAATAACCTTTGAACTACTAGGTAACTAGGAGCGAAAGTGATTAGATTCGTTTTAGTACTAATGGTGATTTGGACTGTGCCCTTTGTGCTGCCGGATCTTATGCCCCTTTCGAGTTCTGCTTATGCAGCCGAAAAAGAAAAGAAAAAAACTCGCCGTGTTCCTGCACTAAGAGAGTCCACATATAAGAAAATCTCTGAAGCGAATGTAATGATTGACCCAGAGTCTGTGCCGCGAGAAGAGGGCGAGCCGCCGCCAGAGCCTACAGGCACGCCAGCAGATGCTATCGAAATGCTGATGAGTTACAAGGAGCGTCGTGGGCTCAACTCATACGAAAAAGCACAAATATGGAACACCCTAGCATTTGCTTATTACACGATGGGTGATATGAAGGGCACCATAGTAGCTTACGAAAATGTATTGGTTCAGGGAGTGATTTCGGAAGCATTGGAGCAGCAATCCTTGCGAGCCTTGTATCAGCTGCATTTTGGAGAAGAAGAGTATGAAGTAGCTCTCGTTTATATCGCGCGTTATGAGGAAGCGAGAGGCGAACTAGATCCTCTGGTGACTTTTACGAAAGCATTAGCCTATTATCTGTTGGAGGATATTCGACAATCTTTGAAGTACGCGTTGCAAGTAGAAGAAATTGCAGTGGCTCAAGGTAAGGAGATGAAAGAGCCCTGGTATTACTTGCAGGTAGTCGACTACAACACTCTTGAAGATTACGATAACGTAATTCGAGTCCTAGAAACTTTGATACAGAAGTACCCCAAGAAGCAGTACTGGATGCATTTGGCTGGTATGTACAGCGAGAAGGAATGGGATGACAAGGCTTTATCAGCTTACTTTGCCAGCTATCATCAAGGGTTTCTTATAAGAGAAACAGAAATTGTGATGTTGTCTCAGAGACTTTTAGGTGCTGACAACCCTTATGAGGCCTCGATGGTCTTGGAAAAGGGGTTTGAAGACGGGACTGTCACTCGAAATGAGAAGAATCTCAAGCTTTTGGCAACGTCTTATACTATGGCTCAAGAGATGCCGAAAGCAATTAAGGCATGGTCAGATGCCGCTGGATATGCGAAAGACGGAGACATCCATTATCGTTTGGCTCAGGCCTTGGCGCAGGAAGATAGACATTCTGAGGCGGTGCGAGCCTACCGGAAGGCGCTGGAGAAAAAAGGATTGAGTAAAGAATCAGACGTGCAGTTTTGGTTAGCAATTACATTGATGAATTTGGAACGTTGGGACGAAGCCACAAGAGCATTCCGTGCAGCGGAACGGATAGACCGAAGAAAACAAAAGTCCGTTCGCCAATACATCCGCTACATTAGCGGTGAGAGGAGGAGGCAACAGGAACTCAGAAGAATGGCTGAAGAGACTGAGAGAGCGCTAGCGAGTTAGTTCTGGAATAGTTTTCTCAGTATTGGGCCCAATAGAACGGCGAAAGAACTATAATCCGCTATTACCGAGGCAATAGGTTGTAGACCGCGGAAGAATTGAGGGGACATACCATGTGGCGATCCCACAATAATTGGTGTGGAGAGTATTTTCAGGGTGCTTTTCGCCTTGGCGCAGTTTCTAAGAATTTAGCGATAGCTTTTCTCCACCGCCACGTGATCAATTTTCGAAAGATACGTCTGCAATAAGTTCTGGTTTTAGTAGAGCCTCTTTAATTCCTCGTACAGTGTCATCCCAGCTCCTTCCAGGTCTGGTGGGAATAAGGGAATGAATTTTTCCTATTGTTTTAGTTGACGCTGAAGTTGTACAAGCTAGTAAGAGAATTAGACGAAGATAACTCAATTGGTTTTGACCTTTAACCATGCCCAGTCTAACCATGGTATCAGCAACTCGATATCGTGCGTTTCTACAGTACTACCACCCCATATACGTAACCCTGGGGGAGCATCTCTATAACTACCAATATCGTAAGCGACCGATTCAGACTCCAGTATTGAAACCAATCTCTTTATGGTCTCTTTTTGGGTGCTCACAGTCTGCGACGTGAACCACGGATCAATTATTTTCATACATATCGAGGTGCTAGATCGAATTCCTTCATCTTCAGCGAGGAACTCAATCCAGTTTGAGCGCTTTATCCACCTTGATAAGATTTCTAGATTGTCCTCACTGCGTTTGACCAATCCATCCAGACCGAGACCCTTAGCCCATCTGAGCGCATCCAAATGATCTTCCACCGCGAGCAGGGAGGGTGTGTTTATAGTAGCCCCGGAGAAAATTTCTCTATCTACCAAACCTGCCTTAGTTAGTCGGAATATTTTTGGCAGTGGACGTTCAGGTTGCCATTGTTCTAGCCGAGCTACGGCCCTTGGTGATAGAGCCAACATTCCATGGCCACCTTCCCCACCCAGTACTTTTTGCCAGGACCATGTGACAACATCTAGTTTTTGCCATGGCATATGCATAGCAAACACAGCTGAGGTAGCGTCGCAGAGAGTTAAACCCTCTCTTTCTTCAGAGATCCAGTTGGCGTTCGGTACTCGAACACCCGAGGTAGTACCGTTCCAAGTAAAGACGATATCATTTTCTGAGTTGGCGTTTTCAAGATTCGGTATATAGCCATAGTCGGCACTATAGAGATTAATATTGTCGAGCTGGAGTTGTTTGGTGATATCGGTCACCCATCCAGCCCCAAAGCTTTCCCAAGAGAATACGTCAACAGATCGGGGTCCGAGCATACTCCACATTGCCAGTTCGAATGCGCCAGTGTCCGATGCAGGGACTAATCCCAAAAGATAGTCGTCTGGTATCCCAAGTAGCTGTTTACTATCATCACTAATCTTCTGAATTCTTGCTCTGGGTTCCTTGGCTCTGTGAGAGCGTCCTAAGATTCGTAGATCTAACTGGTCAACTGACCATCCCGGTCGCTTTGATGTGGGTCCTGATGAAAAGTTCGGATTCGTAGGCTTAATTGTAGGTTTCATATTACGGGGCCAAAGCTTCGCAATTTGCGCATTTGGAAACTATATGTCAAGTTTTGTTTCGAAAATTAACCGAGTCTTTTTATTCAAATTATCCGAAGAATATCGGTTTTTTTTATTGCTTGCCTCGCATGCTGTACGCTATCTAATTAGGAATTTTTTCGGTATTTAGCAACTGTACTTTTTAAAAAAATGCATATGGCGCAGAGAATTTATCCTTAATGATGCTCCTATAAGTTTTTTCTGGAGTCGCGCTTTACGGCTGGATATTAGGTTTTTTAGGATCAAGTATAAACGACTAGTTACTAACCTAGGCTTTTGAATTATTAAAGCGCTTTGCTATTTTTCCATTACTTAATGGAAGCGAGCTTATAACTGCTTATTCCATATAAAAGAACTATATATCTTGTTTTTAATTGAGTAGTTCTTAAGCTTTGTTTTTGGGAATAAGCAAGAATTAACCGGTCAAAGTCTGGTAATACGAGAGTGCTAGTAGATTTTGCAATTCAGCCAGTAGCAGTGATTAGTTTAGCTTAGTTCACCTGGTGCCTTTCTGAGGGTTTCCCCTATTTGTTGATTCTCATAAGGTGTGAGTTGATAAACGTAATAGTTTAGCCAATTGGAGAACAATAAGTTACCGTGACTTTTCCAAGTAACGATCGGTTTCTGCGAAGGGTCATTATTCGGAAAATAATGTTCTGGAATTTCGGGATTGATTCCCGCTAGCAGGTCTCTTTTATATTCATCTAACAGACAACTGGGTTCGTACTCTGCGTGTCCAGTAATAAACAGCTGGCGACCATTTTTACTTGCAATGATATATGGACCAGCGCGCTCAGAATCTGCAACAATTACGAGTTCACTTATAGCCAAAATATCTTTTCTACGAACCTCTGCATAACGAGAATGGGGAGCGTCAAAAATGTCATCAAACCCTCTTACTATTGGGGATAATTCTCTGATAAGTTTGTGTGGGTAAACACCTGAGATCTTTTTTGGCAAAAGATGCTTGGATACCCCATAAAGGTGTTGCATCGCTGCTTGAACTGCCCAGCATAGGAACATAGTCGAGGTAACGTTCGTAATCGACCAATCCAGTATATCTTTCATGGCATTCCAAAAGGTGACCTTCTCTAGGTCTATCTGGCCAAGAGGAGCACCAGTAATTATCATCCCATCATATTTTTCAGTTCGAATGGAGTCAAAGTCTTTATAGAAAGCGTCCATATGGTCAATGGGCGTATTCTTTGATGGACGATCATTAATACGCATAAGTTCAATATCTACTTGCAGTGGTGTGTTTGAAAGCATTCTCAGGAGGTGAATTTCTGTCTCTATCTTTTTTGGCATTAAATTAAGTAATAATATTCGTAGTGGTCTAATGTCTTGATGTTCAGCTGCGCTACGTGTGATGCAGAAAATATTTTCTCGCCGTAAAACGTCAATTGCAGGTAAGCCATCTGGAATGTTAATCGGCATGGTTTTAACCTCCGTGCACTGCTCACGAAATGGGAGCAAAAAAAAACCTACTAAGCCGTCGCTAAAGTAGGTCATAGTTTATTTAGCGGTATTTCTATAGCGCCCGCAAGCCGGGTCTCAAATCGGCGCTAAAGGAATTGTAGTCATTTTTTGGTTGTGGTCAACATGCGGGCTTAGGCGGTCAGTAGGCCCAATAACTGTTCAGGCGCACTTATAACTTCTGAAGCGCCAGCTTTGAATAACTCCTCCCGACTTCGGAAACCCCAACTCACTCCAATCGGCGTCATATGGCTTGAAATTGCGGTCTCTATATCAGTGGGTGTATCGCCTATCATGGCCAAACATTTGATTCTGATACCAAGTTTATTAGCGATAAGTTTTGGTCCAGAAGGATGAGGTTTGAGCTCTACGCTCTTTTTGTGTCCAAAGCCAGCAACGTAGTCGAAGTTTATCCTCGGGAAGCTTTTACTTATCATTTCCTGCGTAACCTGATCGTCTTTATTAGATAGTACTGAGATTTTGACATCAAGATGTGAAACGTCGTTTAGTAGCTTATGTATACCCAAGTAAGGAACTGTTGTTTCTTTCCATGAGTTTGCATAATCCTGTTTGAAAAGGCTAACGCAGGATTTGATTAGGTGCTTAGAGTCTTCGGGTAGACTTTTTTCTGCGCAAGCTTCAGCTCCATTGCCGATGAAATAGCGATAGGCATCGATAGGATGTTGAGGCATCCTTAGTTTTTTTAAAGCCCTATTGAACGCTTTGGCATGACCCTCAAGCGTGTCAAGGAGTGTGCCGTCCATATCGAATACTAATCCCTCGTATTTGAGGTTGTTCGTTTTTTGGTAAGTATCTCTGATCATTTTCTTCCTTTTTCAAGAAGAAGCGATTTAGCTTCGTTTATCTTGGCCGCGAGATAAGTTGAACCCCCTCTGTCAGGGTGGAGCTTTTGCATCAATTTACGATGGGCTTGGATTACTTGATCGCGTGTAGCCTCTTGCTTAAGTCCTAGTATCTCAAATGCTTGAGATCTGTTCATAGCGCTATTAATAATATCGTCAGTCTCGGAAGATTCTTCCCTTTTCTCGCGCCACTTGATGTATTCCCGATCTAGGAATGCCTCCAGTAAATTTCGACTATCCGGATCATGGGAACATTCCTTTCCTAGCTCAAGTATCTGCTCTAAATCGAGCTGACTTAACTTGATACCTACATATTTTCCCTCAAGCACGTCCCCATCCATCTTACCAGTTTCATGGAACAGAACCATATGTAAGTATTTCGTATTAATCTCTGAGATTTTCTGATCATCTGGAGATCGCTCCGAGGTAAAATTTTGAACTTTTTTAAAAAGAGAAAAAAGCTGTAAACTCCGCGGAATCCAGGTTATGAAACGCATTAGGAACGGAACTAGGACTGCCAAAAAAGCTAATAGGGGGTTGAAGAAACCAATTATTGCTAGGTAGATTAAAAATATGCCAAACAAGGTTAAAAAGTAAAAGCGAAAAAACTGTTTTACCGATAACTTAGAATTTCTTAATATGATTCTCATCAGCACGAAAGCCATTAAAGCTGTGAGTAATCCAATGACTAAGCGAGCTAGCATCTATTGTCTTAGTTGTCGTGTAAGCCGGCCGACTGTTTCGCCTGCATCTTTACTAAATTTTTCTAGTGCCCTCTGCCCACCTGCAGCGAAAACAGCGACTGCTGACAGTAGTTGTTTTAGCTCCGTTGCACTATTTAAATCGAAGGGTGCATAGGCGCCTTTGGATAACTTCGCCATCTGTTTGAAAATTTTTTTTACGTAGGGGTTGATGCCTTCGTGGAAGATAAAAAGCGGTGTATTAAGCAGAGCTAGTTCTCCAGCAAGTTGACATAGGATATCGGGATTTTCTTCTATTGCATCCCCGATAAAAATAACGGCTTTAATATCGGCTTGGGCTAGGGCGTTTTTTAAGACTTTATATATCTGCGTATGACCACCAAGACAACGCACACCTGACATCATTTTTGAAAGTTCGGTTCCATCATCACTCCAATTAAAGGTATTAAACTCAGCAAGCCCACGATAATAGCAAAGCTGGATAGAAAGACTACCGAGCCCATCTGTCACATTAAACATCTCTGCTTGCAGTTGACAGGTCCTTTCCCAGGTTGGTTCTCTACTAGCTGTTGCATCCATAGCGAAAACCAATCTGCCTCTATTCGATGACGATGTTGGGAGCGGTGTTTTAGCTAGTTCGCTCAGAAAGTTATTAACTTTATTGCTCGGATCTGGGGGTAGATATTTCTTGATCATGAGAGGCTCATTTTATCTGTGGCTTTAATTTCAGTAAAGATGCAAACTCTCCATTATAGTTCACGTGAATTTTACCCATGCAGCCGAAACTTGTCATTGGTATTTCTAGCAGCGCTTTATTTGATCTTAAGGAAAGCGATCGAATTTTCCGCGAGTCCGGATTAACTGCTTACTCAGATTACCAATGTGCTAATGAAGACGTCCCGTTGAGTGAGGGTGTTGCATTTCCCCTTACGAAAAAATTACTCTACCTAAATCAAACTCTTAATCAGCAAGATAGGGTAGAGGTAATCCTACTCTCCAGAAATACAGCGGATACAGGTTTACGAGTATTTAAGTCCATTGAGCATTACAAGTTACCAATAGTCAGGGCAGCATTTACGGGAGGCGCATCCCCATTTCGATATATGCGTCCGTTTCGCTGCCAACTTTTTCTCTCAACAAATAGTGAAGATGTTAAAGAAGCCCTGAAGAATGGTGTGGCAGCAGCGAGTATTCTTCCTGGCCCTGAACAATTCTCTCCTTCTGAAACTTTGCACTTTGCTTTTGATGGAGATGCTGTATTGTTCTCAGATGAAGCTGAACGTGTCTTTCAGGAGGAAGGCTTAGAGGCGTTTACTGTGAGTGAACGTAAAGCGGCGGACGAGCCTTTAAGTGGAGGTCCCTTTAAACCTTTTTTAGCTGAGTTACATCGTTTGCAAATGGAATTATCCGAAACCGTAAGCCCAATCCGTACTGCTTTAGTGACGGCACGGTCAGCGCCAACTCATGAGCGGGTGGTAAAGACTTTAAGAGCATGGAATATACGTATTGATGAGTCTCTTTTTCTGGGCGGTATGGACAAGACTGAATTCCTAAAGGCTTATGGAGCTGATGTGTTCTTTGATGATCAAGCGGGACATTGCGAGTCCGCTAGCAATGTCGTTCCTGTGGGTCATGTCCCTAATGGGGTTGTTAACGAATGATTAGTATTTTAAGTTCGAATTACCTAAACAGTTTGTTGGACAATTATTCTGCAGTATTCTTTGGTTTGTCATGGGTAAGTATAAAAAGTGTAAGTAAATCTAATGTTACATTTCTTTCTTAAGCCAAAGTCCGCATGAAGCTTCAACAGTTGTCTTATATATGTGAGGTAGCAAAGCATCAGCTTAATGTTACCGAAACTGCAAAAAGCTTGTTCACTTCTCAGCCTGGCATCAGTAAACAAATTCGTCTTCTTGAAGAGGAACTGGGAATAGAGATATTCTCGAGGAACGGTAAACACCTCAGCCACGTCACACCTGCAGGTGCAAGAATCATTGAGCGCGCAGGGGATGTGCTGCGTAAAGTGAAGAGTATCAAGCAGTTTGCTCAGGAATTCAAAAGTGAAAAAACAGGGGAATTATCCATTGCCACGACGCACACACAAGCAAGATATGCCTTGCCTGTTGTTATGGCGGAATTTATTAAACGATATCCGGATATTACTTTAAACATGCACCAGGGGACACCATTTCAGATTGCGGAGATGGCTGCAAAGAGTGAGGTGGATTTTGCAATTGCCACAGAGGGACTAGATCTCTTTGACGATCTGGTAATGCTGCCTTGCTATGATTGGAACAGGTGTATTCTAGTTCCACAGGGGCATTCTCTAACGAGTATTGAAAAGCTAACACTGGAAGCTGTAGCAGAGTATCCCTTGGTGACGTACGTTTTCGGTTTTACTGGTCGTTCAAAACTTGATGATGCTTTTTCTCGTGGTGATCTGGAGCCTAAAGTAGTGTTCACAGCGACCGACGCAGATGTTATCAAGACCTATGTTAGATTAGGTCTTGGTGTCGGAATCATTGCAAAAATGGCCTATGATGAAATGCAGGACGCTGATTTAGTGGCGTTAGACGCCAGTCATTTATTTCAGTCAAGCACTGCGATGATTGGATCTAGACGAGGAACTTTTTTAAGAGGCTATATGTTTGATTTCATCCGCTTATTTGCTCCACATCTCACTCGTGAAATCGTGGAACAGGCATTTCAGTCGACAAACACCACGCAAGTTCAAGAATTATTCACGGATCTCCAGCTGCCTTCTCGTTAATCAGATATTAGATATAATCAAGATCTATATTATCTTTTAGGATCTCTTTACTTTTTTCTAGCTCCGTAGTTTCATTACTCAACACTTCCTTCGCGAACTTGAAATATACCGTGTAAATCTTTAGATCTCCACCATCCTCAACAACGAAAAATGGTGCGCGCTCCACCCCCAACTTCTTAGCTAGTCGAAGCCCTTCTGATTCTGGATCTCTCTCGTCAGCAATTAAAACCTGGTCAATAAACGACATCTGGTCTGTTTTCTCTAACCGATCAAGAACGTCCTCACATTTGGGGCACAGTTTACCAGACGCAAGAATTTTTTTGACTAATGTAATTTTCATCCCTACTCTTCAATATTGATGATGTGTAAACCACATTCTCGTTTAGTTTCTTCTTCCCACCACCACCGGCCCGCACGTTCGTGTTCTTCAGGTTTGGTCGGACGCGTACAAGGTTGACAGCCGATACTTTTATATCCCCCATCATGTAATGGATTATATGGCACATTATTATTTTTAATATATTCCCAAACTTGATCTGAGGTCCAATTCGCAAGTGGATTATATTTTTTCAATTTACGGTATTCATTTGAGAATGCGGAATCTATTTGTTCTTGCGGCAGATCAGAACGGGTTGGGCTTTGATCCTTTCTCTGCCCAGTTATCCATGCATCGTAGTGAACTAGGTGTTTCTCTAAAGGTTCTATTTTTCGCACACTACAGCATTCTGAATGCCCATCTTGATAAAAACTAAATAAGCCCTTGTCTTTTACGAAACCATTAAGCAATTTATTGTCAGGACTGAGAACATCGATTTCAATTCCATAATGATTCCGAATATCTTCAATAAAGCGATATGTCTCTGGGTGTAAGCGGCCAGTGTCAAGACTGAACACAAACAGTTGCTCACAAAAGTTACATGCCATATCGATTAATATTACGTCTTCGGCACCGCTAAAAGATATCGTTACCTTTTCATGAGACGCGTATGCTTTCTTCAAAACCTGCTCGGGCGTCAATAGATTCTCCATTCGCTATTCAAGATATAACAAGTCGAAAGCCTAACAAATCCAGCGTATGATTGGAAAACGCTATCCTAATTAAAATTAGTAGTAAACTGTTTAGAATGCTTGCCATCTGAGGGTTAAACTGATGCAAATAATTTGTTTGGATCTTGAGGGGGTTCTGATCCCGGAGATTTGGATTGAACTCGCGCGTGAAACGGGTATCGAAGGGCTGATGGCGACTACACGTGATATCCCTGATTATGATGCTTTGATGAAGCAGCGTCTTGATTATCTAGAAAGGAACAATCTTCGGCTTGATGATATACAGTCTGTTATATCTGGTATGGAACCTCTACCAGGTGCCAAACATTTCCTGGATACATTAAGGACGAAATATCAGGTTATGATTTTATCTGATACCTTTTATGAGTTTGCATCCCCCTTTATGAGGCAATTAGCTTGGCCGACTTTGCTATGTCATCGTCTCACCGTTGATGATCAAGGCAGAGTGATAGGTTATGTGTTGAGACAGAAGGACCCTAAAAGAAATGTTGTTAGAGCCCTGAAACACTTGAATTTTCATGTCTCGGCAGCAGGAGATTCGTATAATGATGTAACCATGCTTGAAGAGGCGGATGCTGGCTTTCTTTTTTGCGCACCTGAAAACGTAATAGAAGAATTCCCTCAATTTCTATCAACTACCAGCTATGATGAGTTGGTTGAATGCTTCGACAAATCTGAGCAAGATGGAAAATCTGTAAAGTGACCTATAGTTTACCAGATCTGTGTGATGCCTACCCTGAATTGATAGAGGTGGTAGATCCTATATTTATGTGTTTCGGATCCCGTGAGAGCTTCGGAGGGATTATTACGACAATAAAATGCTACGAGGACAATTCGCTAGTAGCGGATACTGTCAAGGAGTCTGGAGAGAACAGAGTATTAATTGTCGATGGAGGTGGCTCTACTCGCTGCGGCTTGTTGGGTGATAATCTTGCGCAAGAAGCAGTCAGTAATGGCTGGCAGGGTATCGTGATCTATGGATGCATCCGCGATATTGACATCATTAATCGGTTGGATTTAGGGGTCAAAGCAATTAATGCTAACCCTAAAAAGAGCATCAAAAGAGGTATGGGCCAGCGAGACCTGCCAGTTTCGTTTGGATCTGTATTATTTAATCCCGGAGAGTTTGTGTATGGCGATAATAATGGGTTGATTATTTCTAGGGTTTCACTAGCAGAGGATTTGTAGTGGGCGCCCAGTCTAATTTGATAATCTATCGACTAAGCTCTCTACTAGTCTTTTTGCATCCCCCACGTAGCTTTTCGGACTCAGTTGCTCAATTTGCCTTTTAGCAGTGTCAGGCAAATCTAATTCATCGATTATTCTTCTAATGCTCTCTGCATTCAATTGTTCCCCTCTTGTCATATTTTTCAGCTTTTCGTAGGGTTCGTCTAAACCGTGCATTCGCATGATTGTTTGTATTGGCTCAGCAAGTACTTCCCAATTACCAGAAAGATCTTCATCCAGTCGATTCTCATCCAAATCGAGTTTCTTGACTCCCTTTATAGTTGCTTGGTAAGCGATCAAAGAGTGGGCAAGACCAGGCCCTATATTTCTTAACGCAGTCGAATCTGTCAAATCGCGTTGCCAGCGAGATATGGGAAGTTTTTGGGCAAGATGATTAAGTATTGCGTTTGCAATACCCAGATTTCCTTCAGAGTTTTCAAAATCGATAGGATTAATCTTATGAGGCATTGTAGAGGACCCTGTTTCCCCTTCAATCTTTTTCTGTTTGAAATACCCAATCGAGATATACGACCAAAGGTCTCGATCTAGGTCTAGTAGTATGGTATTGATTCTAGCAAAGGTATTAAACAGTTCTGCAATGTAATCATGTGGTTCAATCTGTGTAGTAAGAGGATTCCACTCTAGGCCCAAAGACTCAACGAATTCTTGACTTTCTTTAAACCAGTCAAAGTCAGGATAAGCTGCTATATGGGCATTGTAATTACCTACTGCGCCGTTAAGTTTTCCCAAAATTGAAATTTTCTTTAGTTTTTCTAGTTGAATGTGCAGTCGAGAAACGAAAACAGCCATTTCTTTGCCCATGGTGGTGGGCGATGCAACTTGCCCATGTGTTCTTGCCAACATAGGAGACTCAGCATATTTTATTGCCATGTCAGCTACTGTATCGCGAAGAGCACTTATTTCAGGGACCATGATTTGATCCCGTGCATCTCTCAACATTAGAGCGTAGGCAAGGTTGTTGATATCTTCTGAAGTACAAGCAAAGTGGACGAACTCTGAAGCATCTATTAGTGCCTCGTCCTTACTTTTTAAAAATCGAGATTTTAAGAAATATTCAACCGCCTTCACATCATGGTTTGTCTTTGCTTCTAACTTCTTAATCTCTTCTGAGTCTTTTTTGCTAAATGAATTAATTAGTTGATCAAGTACTTCATCTCCCTGCGCATTCAGTGCGGGTAACTCCGGTATACCCTTCTTCGCTGCGAGAAATTTGAACCAATTAACCTCAACAAGAACTCTGTAGTAAATCAGAGCATGCTCGCTAGTGAAGGCTCTAAGTCTACTGGTCTTCGAGGCATATCTGCCGTCTACCGGAGAAATGGCGTCAAGTGTGTTTATAATTTTTTCCATATTCTACATACTCTAATACGAAGTTAAGATCATTTGGAACTAAAGTTACAAATACAGCCGCGCCATGCTGATTCCGTTATTACTTGAAGTATCAGCACTCTTCATTCGATAATTCCTCCACCAAGGCACCAGTCTTGATCATAAAAGCAAATCCACTGCCCGGGCGTCACCGCTCTCTGGGGTGTTCCAAATTTAACCTGAAATCCCGATTTGCACGCCATCAGGCTACATTTCTGATCTTTTTGTCGATATCTAATCTTTGCTGACCCACTAAACGGTAATGTGGGTACAGTTCCAATCCAATAAATATCTTTACAAAAGGCGAAAGACGTATACATATCCTGATGGTCGTTTCCCTGACCAACTATCAGGACATTTCGGATAATATCTTTTTTAAGAACGTACCAAGGTGCATCTTTACTTCCTCGAATCCCTCCAATTCGTAGTCCCTGACGTTGCCCAATAGTATGAAACATCAGGCCTTCATGCTTGCCAAGTATGTTACCTGAACTATCCTCGATAAGCCCGGGTTGAGCAGGCAGATAGTTTTTCAGAAAGTCACGGAAACGTCTTTCACCGATAAAACATATTCCCGTTGAATCTTTTTTACTATGGTTTTTTAGCTTGTTTTCCTTGGCTAATTCCCTAACGCGATCTTTAGATATACTTCCGAGAGGAAATAGTACATTTCTAAGTTGGGAGGCATTTACCGCTTGGAGGAAATATGTTTGATCTTTTTTCCTATCATCGGCCTTTAGTAAACGTATTTCGTTTCCGGACTTAACTAGGCGTGCATAGTGTCCCGTTGCGATATAGTTTGCACCTAAGCTTTTCGCGTAGTCCTGGAACACTTTGAACTTTATTTCCCGGTTGCATAAAACATCAGGATTTGGAGTCCTTCCAGCTTCATATTCCATTAGAAAGTTTTCAAAAACGTTATCCCAGTATTCCGCGGAAAAGTTTGCCTGATGTAGCGGAATATCTAGTTGTTTCGCTATGCTTTTCGCATCTTCTAAATCTTTCTGTGCAGTACAATATTCTTCGTTGTCGTCTTCGTCCCAGTTTTTCATAAACAGGCCCTCCACATTGTAGCCATGCTGTTTCAGGAGCATTGCAGCGACTGCTGAGTCGACTCCACCTGAAAGACCAACGATTACTCGGTTTCGGCTACTATCAAAGGACTGTTTCATGATATTTGTAATAATAATTATTTACTTTTCTAGAAATACTTCTATGTTACGCCTTTGAAAGCAGACATGACATATGATGTACAATACGTTGAGACCTACAGGAGTCGCAGACATGACTAAATTATCCCACCTCAATGAGCATGGGGAAGCGTCAATGGTTGATGTTACCGAAAAAGAAATCACGAGAAGGGAAGCACGGGCATGTGCAACGGTAATGATGAGACCAGAAACAATGGCCTTAATAATTTCCGGTGAAAACCCGAAAGGTGACGTTTTAGCTGTCGCTCGAGTTGCTGGTATTCAAGCTTCTAAGAGGTGTTCTGACCTTATTCCTCTGTGTCATCCATTATCATTAACTAATGTCGCTATCGACTTCCAGATTTCAGGGGATACGTTGTTGATTGAAACTTACTGCGCGCTGGCAGATCGAACAGGTGTGGAGATGGAGGCGCTTACCGCTGCCTCCGTAGCAGCTTTGACGGTTTATGATATGTGTAAAGCAGTAGATCGAGGAATTATTATTAAGGAGATTTATCTGTTAGCGAAGAAAGGTGGAAAATCAGGTTCATGGTCGCGAGGTGAAGAGGAGTGATTCGAGTTCTTTTATTCTCCAGACTGCGGGAGGAATTAAATAGTTCTGTTATTGAAATACCCGCTTGTGGGATCAGTAATGTTTCATGCCTAGTTGAAAAGCTTGAGGATTCCCAAGGGAAAGCTTGGGGATGCCTTTTGAAAGGAGAGAATATTTTGGTCTCTGTTAACCAGATATTAGTTCACGATGACCATTATATAAACGACGGTGATGAAGTGGCTTTTTTCCCGCCAGTTACAGGAGGATAGCTTGTTTTTTCGTTTGGTAATTCAAGAGGAACCATTTAGTGTCCAATCGGAAACCACTAGAATTAGAGATTTTTCAGATAAGATCGGCGGGATAGTTACATTCCTTGGTGTGGTGAGAGACTTTAACGAGGGGAATGATGTGCAAGGCCTTTTTTTAGAGCACTATCCGGGCATGACTGAGAAGCAAATCGAGGAGATTGCGCGTGCTGCGGGCGACAGATGGAACGTACTTGGTATAACCATTATCCACAGAATTGGAAATTTATCGCCAAATGATGAAATAGTATTTGTGGGTGTTGGCAGTGCACATAGAGGTGAAGCTTTCTTGGCTTGTGAATATATTATGGATTATCTAAAAACCAACGCCGCTTTCTGGAAAAAAGAAGAATCGGTGCATGGTAGTCGATGGCTCGTCACGAGAGAAAACGACTTGAAGGCCGCCAATCGTTGGATATCTGGTTCAGTTTCGTCAGATAATGAGGTGGACAATTAGTACGGGATGTTCTTGGATTAACGAAGAAGTAAATTGCATTTCTCAAGATTTGCTGCAATATAGGTAGCATGATTCTCCATCTAATTAACTGCCCGGGGCGTAGCTTACCTTGACGGGGCGGAAGCCACATTAGTAGGTGCAGCAATTGAAAAGCACTACTGCAAAGACGTTGGAAAGAAAAGGGATGAATGGCTAACAGAGATATCTTTAAAAGTATGTCCGACAATGACGGTGAGGCTGGTGCTGATAGGGGCTCTGATGTTCTAGAACTTCCTGCAAGGCCAAAGCTGAA
>MDTB01054876.1_pt1 | contig 49963 bp, 45 predicted proteins | sample 811161 | NCBI WGS metagenome assembly MDTB01 (sample SAMN05326650, study PRJNA326480) | marine metagenome | isolation source: seawater | place: Mediterranean Sea | collected 2009
AACACAGACTTTCTTTACCGCGCGCTGATCTACGTAGCGCTCCATCCGGAGCGGTGGGTCACGGCACGTGAGGTTGCAGAAGCTTATAAGCTTTCGCACAATCACATTTCAAAGGTCTGCCAGGAACTGATCCGATGTGGCTTCTTCAACGCACAACGCGGCAGGGGAGGAGGAGTCCAACTAGCTCGCAAACCAGAAGACATCCACCTTGGTGAACTGCTCTTTCTAAATGAAGACAAACCAAAGATTATTGATTGTGAAGCCGGCATTGGGGGAGCCTGCCGAATCGCGCCCGCCTGTCGACTTAAAGGAATTTTTGCGCAAGCCCAGCGCGCATTCCTTGATGTCATGAATTCTTACACTCTAGACGAGGTCATCTCTCAGCCAAAACTTCTTTTGCTCTTCGATCTACAGTCGTCAAAGTGATCCGACTTTCGATTCTTTTCCAAGATGAGTGGCTTGTCGCAATTGACAAACCACCAGGCTTTCTTGTCCACCCATCAGATCAGCCAACATCTGAAGATCTTGTCTCCATGAAAATTCTTCGCGATCAAATTGAAGAAAAAATACGCGTTATTCATCGGCTCGACCAGCCTACTTCTGGAGTAGTAATCTTTGCAACGAATCGTGGAGCAGCCCGAAAACTTCGGGAAGATTTTGAAAAGAGAAGGGTCAAAAAAAGATACCTCGCCATGGTTCATGGACATCCCGCCAAAGAAAAATGGACTTGCCAGATTCCCTTGAGAAAGAATCCAGACTCACCTGAAAAATCAGCGGAAACTTCCTTCCGAGTTCTAGAGAAGAAAGCCCAAAATCTTACACTCATCGAAGCTTTTCCTCACTCGGGTCGCTTTCACCAAATCCGGCGACATCTCCTTGGCTCAGGACATCCAATTGTAGGTGACTTCCGCTATCGGGACCAAAATCTTTGCAAAGAATTCGGAGAAAAAATGGGAATCGGAACCCGGATGCTTTTACAAGCAAAGTCGTTGGAGTTTCGCCACCCCATCACCAGAACCAAGGTGTTGATCGAAGCTCCCACCGACCCTTGTATTAAAGACCTCGCAAAAATTTAGCCCGCCCTCTCTCGAGGGAACGGGCTGTTACAATTTACGATTAAAAAACGTCTTACTTTGCAGCAGGAAGGATCACTGAATCGATGACGTGGATTACCCCATTGGTTCCAACAATATCAGTTTTCACAATGTTCGCTTTGTCGATCGTCACCTTGCCATCTTTGATTGCAATTTTCGCTTTGGCACCGTTCAGGGTTTTGACCTTCCCTGCTTTAACGTCGGCGGCCATAACTTTGCCAGCAACTACGTGGTATTTAAGGATCGAAGCGAGCTTGCCCTTGTTCTCAGGTTTCAGGAGAGTCGCGACTGTGCCTTCAGGAAGCTTGGCAAATGCAGCGTTGGTTGGAGCGAAGATCGTAAACGGCCCTTCACCTGAGAGAGCCCCGGCGAGTCCACCGGCTTTCACAGCGGCAACGAGAGTCGAAAAGTCTTTCGCACTAGCAGCGATCTCTACAACGTTTTTGGTAGGCTTCGCCCCATGATGGTCAGCTTGAGCGGTCAAGGGAAAGAGGAAGGCAGTAGCAGCAATGACAGTGGTAATAATTTTCATAATTTAGTTTGTTTGTTTGTTGATTCGGTTGCCCTCTTTGAAGGCCCCATACCTAAACACCGCTTTTTAAAATTTCTTCAAAAAAATGCTGTCTAACAACTTTAGGTTGCGACTTTGAAAATCTGCTATTTACTGTGCAGTTTTTTAGGATTTTCTCTCCTCTGAAAGGGCTCGGACGCCTCTTGAACGACCTGACAAGTCTATGATCCATCTTAAAATCTCCCCTCAATAACAAAGTATTCAATTCCCATAATCATAATCCCAATGATGAATAATTGATGCTTAATAATTCTTATCTGTATCAGTAGATTTTCGGTCCTTTCTTTCAACGATGTCAGATTTACCTTCCAGCGCTTTCCAATTTGGGGTGTGCTGGAAGCCTTATGATGAATGCGCTGAATTACCTTGTCCTGGCCGAGGCAAGCACCGGAAGACTAATCGCCACCCTTATCGCGGCAATCGTCCTGATTCTGGTCCTTATTCTTAAGTTTAGAGTCCAGGCCTTCATCTCACTCCTCCTTGCCAGCATCTTTGTAGGTTTAGCTTCCGGAACGATGTCCATGACCGATATCGGAAAAACTATCGAAAGCAGCATGGGGTCCAGCCTCGGTTTTATCGCCACTATCATAGGGGTTGGCGCAATCTTTGGCGCAATGATCGAACATTGTGGCGGCGCCCAAAGCCTCGCCAACGGAATGCTCCGCATTACCGGGGAAAAAAGAGCCACTTGGGCCATGCTCTTTTCCGGCTTCCTGATTTCGATCCCGGTCTTCCTTGACGTTGCCCTCGTCATTCTAGCGCCGATTATTTATGCCCTCGCCCGCCGTAGCGGGAAATCAGTCACTGTTTATGGCATGCCTCTTCTCGCCGGAATGATGGTTACTCACTCTTTCGTTCCCCCTACTCCTGGACCAACCTGGGTCGCCTATACTTTGGGCATCCCCATTGGGACCGTCATTCTTTACAGCCTGCTCGTGGGAATTCCCACCGCCATCCTCTCCGGAATCTCCTTCGGAGGACGTATTGCTGCGACAATTCACATCGATCCTCCTGAACTTGAACAAACAGAGGAAAAAGATCCTCCCCCGTTTGGCATGATCGCAGCCATTTTACTTCTCCCCATTATTTTGATCGTCGCAGGCTCGATAGTGGAGCAATCAGTGGGTAGCAGCTTGCCCACAGGACTGGCAAAAAATGTGCGTTCTGAAAAGATTAGTGAACTCCTAGGATCAGCGCCTCTATGGCAACAAACGATTTCATTCCTTGGTCATCCCATCATTGCTCTCCTCCTCGTCACATGTCTCAGTCTTTGGCTCCTTGGAACGAAACGAGGTGCTTCTCGCAATACCCTCATGGAGGTTTCCACGAAAGCCCTTGGCCCAGCTGGGATTATTATTCTAATCACTGGTGCAGGTGGAGTTTTCAAAGGGATGCTTGGAGCATCAGGGGTCGGGGATGCCCTCGCAAATGCTCTAGACGGACTCGGTATCTCTACTCTTTTATTAGCCTTCCTCTTTTCTTCAATATCCCGGATTGCACAAGGTTCAGCCACCGTCGCCATGGTCATGGCCGCCACCCTGATGTCGCCTATCCTTGCCAAACTCGATCTATCCGACGCCAAGCTCTCGTTGATCGTCGTTGCCATCGCCTGCGGTGCAGCCGGATTTTCACATGTCAACGATAGCGGTTTCTGGATGGTAAGCCGTTATCTCCGTATGACTGAAAAAGAAACTCTTAAGACCTGGAGTGTCGTTTCAACAGCAGTAGCGTTCATTGGAATTACCCTCGCCTCAATTGTCTGGTTCGTGGTTTCATGAAATCTCTCGTAATCATGGGAGTAAGCGGCTCCGGAAAGACAACCGTGGGCAAGCTTCTCGCTCAAAAGACGGGGAGTAGATTTCTAGATGGTGACGACTTTCATCCTCCCGAAAATGTTGCCAAAATGTCTTCAGGAATCCCTCTAACCGATCACGATCGTCAAGGCTGGCTAGAGACTCTCGCCACCATCATTCACGAGGCTGATGATCTTACCATCATCGCTTGCTCGGCTCTAAAAGCCAGTTATCGCGAAATTCTCAAAGAAGCGGTATTCATTTTCCTCCATGCTTCCCCCGAACTCCTAGCAGATCGCATCAAGCAAAGGAGCGGACACTACATGCCACCTGGACTTCTACAGTCGCAACTTGAAACTCTGGAGATCCCTACTGATGCCCTCGCCCTCAATGTGGTCGAATCACCAAATACGCTTGTCGATCGGATAATTACTCATTTCAATCTCTAATGTAACGAGAAAGTATCGAGACACTTTCATCCTCATTATCCTTGAAAACTTTCCCCCCAATTTATCTCTTGTTAGCCAACTTTTGCTTGGCTACCGAACCCACTGAAGGCGAGAGACTCTTTGCCCTTAAAGTCAAACCTCTCTTTTCATCACGCTGCATGGCTTGCCATGGTGAAGAGGGCAAGAAGATTAGAGGCGGCTTAGATATGCGAACCCGCGAAACTCTTCTCAAAGGTGGCGATGAATTTGGAGACAAAGTCATTGTCCCTGGCGACCCTCCCAACAGCCAACTCTATCTTGTCACAACCCGGACCGTGGAGGACTACGAAATGCCACCCAAGGAAGCCGACAAACTTTCCGAAGAGGAAACCTGGATCATTCGTGATTGGATCAAAGCCGGAGCACCTTGGCCTGATGATGAACGCGTGTCCCAAATCCAAAAACAATACGCCAAGGGTGAACAAGTCACCACCTCCAAAGCCCTCAATGAAGATTGGCAAACCCGCCGATACAAATCCAAAAAACTCTGGTCTTATCGTCCTCTTAAAAAAATTACGATTCCCAAAAACCGCCACCCGATTGATCACCTCATTTCAAAAAAACTCGCAAAGGCAAACCTCACACCTGCGCCACCCGCCAACTCTCGTGAATTGGCCCGACGCCTCTCATTTGGCCTCACCGGACTTCCCCCTTCACCCGAAGATCTTACAAGTTTCAAAGATGCTAGTGAATACGCCACTCGTCTTATGGCTACCCCTCATTATGGAGAACACTTTGCCCAACACTGGCTCGATGTTTCTCGTTATGCTGACTCAGCTGGCTTCGCCAATGATTACTACCGCCCCCACGCTTGGCGTTACCGTGACTACGTAGTGCGAGCTTTTAACAAGGACAAGCCCTACCCCGATTTTGTTCGCGAACAAATAGCTGGCGACGAAATTTCGTCACGCTCTCCTGAATCACTCATTGCTACTGGTTTCCTCCGCATGGGACCATGGGAGCAAACTGGAATGTCAGTTTTCAAAGAGACTCGACAATTCTGGCTCGATGACGTCACAGATTCGGTCGGCCAGACCTTCCTCGCTCACCCAATGCAATGCGCTAAGTGCCACGACCATAAATTCGACCCTGTTCCGACCCGCGACTACTATCGCATGATGGCAATTTTCTCGACCACTCAGTTTGCGGAACACGAGGTCACTTTCCTAGAAAACGAAAATCTTAATCATTTTGAGTCATCACACGACTTGGTGATGAAGAAAATCAATGGCTACGAGAAGCAACGCTCAGCACTTGAACAGAAAATGCAGGCCAATCGTAAAGACGAAACTGGCGAAGCTAAAATCGGTGACAACGGGCTCGATCCTGGTGACGAAGCCTCCAATGCCCGCATCCTCAAAAACATATCACGTCATAAGATTGAGGCCGACCGAACAAAGCCCCGTGTGCATGGCGTCTTTACCGGTAAGACCGTAAAGAAAAAAAACGTCTCAGGACTCATCGAACCCGTTGCCAAACCCTGGGATGGCCCCGGCTATATCGAGAAAGACAGTATCCTCACTGGAGGAAATATTTACTCCCCTGGAGATCCGGTAAAACCCGGTGCGCTCAGCGCTGCTGAATCACTAGGAAAAATGAACCCCTCTAGTTTCCCGGATGGAAAAGGCAAAAGAAGACTCGCGCTAGCCAACTGGATTGTCGATGAGGCTAACCCTCTTACCGCCCGCGTTATCGTTAACCGAGTTTGGTCGTGGCACTTCGGTAAAGCGATCGCCGGGAATCCCAACAACTTTGGCGGGACTGGTGCGATTCCTACTCATCCCGAGCTTCTCGACTACCTCTCCCTATGGTTCATCGAAAATGGTTGGTCTATTAAAAAGCTCAATCACCTTATCATCTCATCAGACACCTATCAACGTAGCTCATACCACCCTTCTCCCCACCTCGTAAAAAAACTAGATCCCTCACAGGCCCTCTATTCTACCTTCAAGCCTCGACGCCTTACCGCCGAAGAGCTCCGGGACGCTATGCTTGTTGCCAGTGGAGAACTCAATCGCGAGATTGGAGGCCTCTCCGCTCGTCCCGACATAAATCTCGAAGTGGCTCGGCAACCCCTCCAGATCATGGGCGGATCTGCCTCGGTATATGAATCAGACCCAACTCCTGACCAACGAAACCGCCGGAGTCTTTATGCCGAAAAACTTCGTGGCCTACGTGATCCCTTTTTTGAGACCTTCAACCAGCCCGGCTCCACCAATTCTTGCGAAATTCGCGAAACTTCTACGGTGGCCCCACAAGCCCTGACCCTTATAAATTCTCAAGAAATGCACGATCGTGCCCTCGCTTTCGCCCATCGTCTTTTAAAGGAAACTCAAGACGACAAACAAGTTATCAAGCGCGCTTTCCAACTTGCTCTTGGCCGCGCACCTACTCCCAACGAAACTTTAATCTTCTTAGAGGCATGGCGAACAGCCACCTCGGATGAATCAAAGCTCTCTCCAAAAAACTCCCCACTTCCCAACTCCATCATGCGGACTGTCCGCGCAGAAAAAACCGGAGAATTTTACACCTTCAAAGAATTCCTCCCAGCTTCTAAATTATATACAGCCGATCTCGATCGCAGCCAATGCAACGCTCGTATTCGGGGACTTTCCCACCTCTGTTTGGTCATTTTTAACTCGAACGAATTTGCCTACCTCAACTAAAGCTATGAGTCATCACTTTCATGCGAACCCAACCCGGCGGGAGGCTCTCTATGGCCTCGGAGCCGGACTTGGTTCAGTTGCCTTTTCCTCCCTGCTTCAGGGCGCTGGAGCAAAGACGATCCACCATCCAGCCAAGGCAAAGCGCTGTATCTTTCTCATGATGGAAGGAGGTCCTTCACACATCGACACTTTTGACCCCAAACCCGAACTCACCAAACGTCACCTCCAAAAATTCAACCGTCAAGGCGAGAGAGAAAGCGCGATGTCTTCCGGACAACGATACTTTGTCCAAAGTCCCTTTGAATTCAAAAAAGCCGGGCAAAGCGGAGCCGACATTTCGTCAGAGTGGGTGCATCTTAAAAACCAAGTCGATGACATCTGTTTCTATCGCGGCGCAAAAGTAGATTCAGTGAACCACCCTACCGCATGCTACCAGCTCAATACTGGTAATCGCTTTGGCGGCGATCCAGGGATTGGCTCGTGGGTCACTTATGGCCTCGGGAGTGAAAATCAAAATCTTCCGGGGTTTGTTGTGCTTCCGCGTACCTCTTACCCACAAGGCGGAGCCGGTAATTGGTCGAATGGCTTCCTCCCGGCCGACTTTCAAGGGACTCCACTCCGCCCCAAAGGCAGTCCTATTCTTGACCTTACCCCACCCTCCGGAACATCTCGCAAACGCCAACGGCAAAACCTTGATCTCCTCGCTAAACTCAACCAAGACCACCTCGCAAGACATCCCGACCGAAGTGAACTCAGCGCTCGAATGGCATCATACGAATTATCTTATCGTATGCAGACCGAGGTTCCAGAGCTCCTTGATCTCAAAGGTGAGAAAGAATCCACTCTCGAAGATTACGGCGTTGGGCAAAGAAACACCGACGCTTTCGGACGAAAATGCCTCCTAGCCCGCCGACTCGTAGAAAAAGGAGTTCGGTTCGTGCAAGCCTACGCCGGAAATTGGGACAGTCATGACTATATTGCACGTGCCCATGGCTCCCTCATTCGGTCAGTCGATAAGCCCATCGCTGCTTTACTTAAAGATCTCAAACAACGCGGCATGCTAGAGGACACGCTCGTTGTTTGGTGCGGAGAATTTGGCCGCACGCCCGACAACGGAATGCGGGGCGGATTAAGCTATGGCCGCGATCACAATGCCAATGCTATGGCGATGTGGTTTGCTGGCGGTGGAACCAGAGCCGGGCACACGATCGGCGCCACTGACGACATCGGCGCAGAAGCCGTCGACTGCGTCCACCATATTCGTGACGTTCACTGCACCATTCTCCACCTTCTAGGCCTAGATGACAATAAGCTTACCTACTACCACGCGGGGCGCCATAAGCAGCTCTCACAATTCGGTGGCGAGGTGATTAAAGAGCTCATTGGTTAGGAAATTATTTGGGGCACGAAAAGCAAGGCTTCAGCCTCTCTTTGATCCAAAAAACCTATCAAGCTGTCAAGATGGAGTATCCTTCAAAAATCAAAACATCCTAGGGCTTCCACCAAGCATCAAGAATCTTGGTCATCTTCGCCACCTTCTCCGGATTGGCCTCTGCTAGATTATTCTTCTCATGAGGATCTTCCTTCAAATTATAAAGTTCGGGCTTTCCTTCCAGGTTGTCGGGATGCGCTGCTGATTTCCCGGCATAAGGTAATCCATAGTTCTTGGGATCATGTAAAAGTAACTTCCAATCACCTTGCACCACATAGCGCGATTCCATATTCGCGGTTCGATCATTGATATCAAAAATATCGTGGTTGCCATCGAATCCAAAAACGGCATCACGTTTTTGAAGCGCAGCCGTATCCCTAAGATCTACTCCAGTCATTGCCTTGGGAATATCAACTCCAGCCGCTTTTAAAATGGTCGGTGCAATATCGATCGAAGAAACCAAAGTCTTCTTATCCATCTTTGAATCCACTTTACCCGGCCACTTGATCATGATTGGTGTTCGAACACCCATTTCATAGGGGGCCTGCTTTGAAAGCGGTGCATAGCGACCAGAATTAACCGACTGAATCCAGCCGTTATCGGTTACGTAAATCACGATGGTATTCTTGGACAGGCCACGGTTATCGAGTTCCTCAAAAAGCTCTCCGCAAGTTTGATCAAACCACTCAACCATCGCGTAATAACGCGCCACAAATTTGCTTTCCCCCTTCTTGAGATACTTATCGAAGAGGTCTTTCGGAGGGTTGTGAGGAGTATGTGGAAGGAAAGGAGCATGCCAGATGAAGAAGGGCTTTTTCTCCTTTGCTGCTTCATCAAGGAAGCCCTGAATTGGCTTGATACCTTCACGTGAAATCTTCAAACCTGCATCACCATGGCGGCCACCTTTGGCTGGATCAGCATGGGTCATAGCATGGGTAAACCCGTGGCGTTGGGGCTTACCCTCCCACCACTTCCCAGTTTGCAAACTCAGATAACCCGCCTTACCAAGAAGCCGAGCTAAGCCATCCCGCTTTTCATAGTCCGCATAGATTTGCTCATGAATCTTCCCCTCTTTCAGGTGATTTCGGTTGAATTTACCTTTGGACTTACCCTTTTTTCTTATGTCATTTCCAGTGATTCCATGAACCGGAGTGTGCAGTCCGGAAAAGATCGAAGCCAAGGATGGTCGACAGAGCGGCGAGGTCACATAGCCGCGCGTATAGGTCAGCGATTCCTCGGAAAACTTATCTAGAAATGGCGTTTCAATCATTTCGTGACCCATAAACGAATAGTCCGTCCACGACTGGTCATCTGAAAGAATAAGCACCACATTGGGACGTTCGTCGGAGAACCCCAAATGGCACATTGCAAAGCATAAGAAAAACAAAAAGCACTTCATCAGTGATAAGGCTATCTCCCTACCCCACCTTGAAAAGCAGATATTCTTATCGATTGTTTTTACCCCGCAGCTTGTATCTCACAAAGTCCGAAGTGAGATCCCCTAAGAAAACTAGGGCAGCCCCCAAAGCGACCCACAAAACCATCTCATCATAGAAAAGGGACACCTTGGCATCGGAGATTAAAAAGCCCAGTGAAGCCACTCCCAGCATTCCAAGCACCGTGGCCTCACGAATGCACGATTCCCAACGATAGAAGAGAAAGAGAACTATCCGAGTAAACCCAGCCGGAACCAATGCCCCAACATAAGCCGAAGTCCTCGAACCTCCCTGTGCCAGAATCACTGAACTCGCTCGACTCGGTGTATTATCGATCACCTCAGCCCCAAGTCGTAGCAAAATCCCGCAATTATGAACCACCAAGGCAAGGATCAAGGCCCAAACCGTTGGCCCAAAAACCCGGAGAAGTAAAAAGGCAAGGATGAACTCTGGCATAGCTCTCCCGAGCATCGCAGCCACACGTAACATCGCCCCAATGACAGACCGCCAAGCCATGCCTCTATCCCAGACCCCACGAGGCATCGATGATGCCAGCGTGCGAGCAGACAAGCTTACTGCAAGTATAGCTAGGGCACCTGCAAGCAAGATGGAAGCAGTTCCAAGATGAAAAGTCTGCCATACAGCTTCGCTTCCACCTTTCGACATCTTCTCTCCAAACCAAGGTCCAAACTCTGACCAATCGCCATCAGCTTCACGTACTGGATAAGGAACAACTTCATCCGTAAATCGATCCAAGTTTTGTAGTTTCTGCTCCCAACTGACTCCCGACCCCCAGCGATCTTCAAGCAACCAACTCATCGTCCCACCAATCAAAACAATCAAAAAGGAACTCCTCAGGAACAAAGAAGTTCCCCTCGATTTCCAAAGATGATCAACATTGGGCTGCTTCACCTCAGGTTTTTTTGAAGCAACTCCTTTCGTAAGTAGACTTCGCATCTTGGCCCCCCACCATTCGAAGAAAATCACAACAGCAAGCAGAATGTAAAGATAGGTCCAAATTTCCCGATAATGGCCATCTTCATATGCTGTCTTAATCTCGTAACCTAGGGTGGGAACCCCCACAAAACCCAGCACCGCTGAGGAGCGAATAGCACACTCCAAGCGGTAAAGAGCATAAGTTGCTAGGTCGGGCAAAGCGCTTGTCACCACTCCCGCACTGAAGGCAGTCAGGCCACTACCACCACTCATTCGAATCACCCCCGCAGCAGAGCTTTCACTTTCATCTAATAATTCAGAAAAGACCTTAGCCAAAGTGCCTCCGTAAGGCAGGGCCATCGCCAATACAGCCGCAAGTGGGGATGTCCCAACTGCCGACAAAAAGAGTAAAGCCCACATCAGTTCATGAACCGAGCGCACCGCAGTCGCCATTAACCTAGAACCAATTCGAATTGTCTGCAGAAAAAGAGAGGACTTGGACCACCATGCACGTGACCCTAGAACACCCCAGATAATGCCGATCAACAATGCGAGGCTCATCGCGGCAACCGCATATCGCAGAGTCAGCCATAGCGCCCTGCCCAGCTTATGAATGAAATCCACCTCGCTTTCCCGCATTTCAGGATCTTCAAAATCTAAGGCTGGGCTGATCGCCGCTTTTAGAAATTCCGACGCAGTTTCGCGTCCTCCTTCATTAGGAACTAATTCACCAGGCTTAGCACCAATCACCCAAAGCCCAGCGAAAAACAGGAGCACCCCTATAAAAAAGAACCATCGTCTTCTCATCACGAGAGATCGTAAAGTTGCGTCAGATCAATCTGATCAGGCGCTCCATCCATCACCACTTGCCCCTCCCGAAGACCGATCACTCGGTCGAAGTAGCGCTTCGCTAGGTCAATATCGTGAAGACTCATGACAAGAGTCTGCCCCTCTTCCCGAGCTAGCCCTATCAATAATTCCACGAGACTCTTGGCACGCTCGGGATCAACCGAGCTTACCGGCTCATCAGCTAGAATCATCTCCGGTCGTTGATAAAGGGCCCTTGCAATCGCAACACGTTGCTGTTGGCCGCCCGAAAGATGATCTACCCGATGAAAAATTTTCTCCTTAATACCGACCCGTTTCAACAAATCTGCAACCTCTTCCTTCTCCCGGCTTCCCATTAAAAGCAAGCTCCTCATAAGCCCCAAGAAACCTTTTTCGGAGGCTCGTCCACAAGCAATATTTTGGTTCACCCTTAAGTTAGGAACCAACCCAAGATCCTGCGGAATCCAAGCAATCTTTGATCTCGCTGTTTTAAGCGCCCTCCCCGAAAGACTCTTTAACTCTTTACCGTCTAATACCACTTTTCCCGATGAAGACTCCAATCGTCCATTCATCAATCCGAGTAAGCTGGTCTTCCCACAACCACTTGGGCCGATCAAGCACACATGCTCACCCGGTTTGATCTCAAGGTTAATCGAATCAACCGCAACAATCGAGTTGTAGGCCAAGGTCGCTGACTGAAGTTCTAACATCAAAAAAAGGTGAGTCGCTAGACAAGGACACCGCCCTTATCAAATTTACAAATTTATCGAAGGACTAGCGCATCATTCCCAACTCCTTGGCAACTTCGGCGATACCTTCAAATTCACTATTCGAAGCCGGAATAAGATCATCACGATTAAAGGCTTTTAGAACATCCTTATCAGTGCAGTCCACCAACACCTTCTGTAACTTATCGATGAAACCTTCACCAAACATCTCCTCGAGCGTAGGGTGCACAGTTAGATTGTAGTCGGCGTAATATGGAGTCTCCCAAATAATGGGTGCATCCTCCGCCTTGATTTCTCCATCTGCCACCATCGAATCATACTTTTTGTAGCTCAAAACGCCCACATTCACTGACCCGCCAGCCACCGCGCGGGCCGTAGCATCATGACCACCGACTGTTTGAAACTGAAGGGGCTTCGTAAAAAACTTGTCAGGCATCATACCTGTTTCCTTTAAAATAAAGTAGGTTGGCATGAGTCGCCCCGACGTTGAACTTTTCGAACCAAAGCTAAACACTAGGTCCTTAATTCCACTCGGAAATTCATCTGACTTAGTGAGCCCCGTATCCTTGTTTGCGATTATGTAACTCTTGTACTTTGGATCCACATCTCCCTGCGCGATGGCACGTGAACCAGGGACCGCCGAACGAGCCTGCACTCCGGTGTATCCTCCAAACCAAACAAGATGAACTTCCCCATTTTTAAAGCGCTCAACTGCGGCAGGGTAACTAGACGAAATCAAAAACTTCACCTTAATATCCAGCTCTTTGGCCAAATACTCTTGTAAGGCTTTATAGTTCACTTCCTGATCCGAAACCTTTTCATCAGGAATCGCTGTAATCACGAGAGCCTTTTCACTCTCGCCCTCCTTGGCTACTTTTTCTTTATCTCCACAACTAGCAATCAGCAGAACTGTTGAGGTAATCGCGATTCTGCCGAGGCAGCCCTTCATCATCTGGAAGATCGACCGATCTCCCGCTTGGAGTAATTTCATTCTCACGGGAAGCATCAAATTTCTGCCCTCCGATGGCAAGGTAACAATCTCGGTGATTTAAATCATCTCATGCCCAAACAACTCGAGAGAACCCTACAGGACAAACTTGAGCTACTCCTTGAAAAAAACCTAATACTATCAAGCTATTTTTCAGACCCACTATAAGACTTGATTCCCCCACCGAAACGACAACCAACAAAGAAAGAAAAACGAACCGTATGTTTTTCATCATCGTCCGAACGCTATCGGAAAAATGACAAATTACTTGTGGTCAGTTATCATCCCCTGACTCCGGGTTGTCAAAAGGATCAATTTGAGCTAGTCGTTTCTTAAAACGCAATCAACCCCTACTAACTTCTTCTAAGAAATTGGGATGGCGTCATCCCCTTTTCCAGCGAAAAAGCTTTCGAGAAATGAGAAAGCGATTGATATCCAACTTCTAACGCAACCTCAGTCACATTGAACCGATTTTGCGAAAGCATTTCAGCCGCTTTTGAAATTCGTAATGATCTTAGATGTAATAGAAGCGTCTTTCCCGTCTCCTGTTTTACTAATCGACTCAAGTAAGGAGGGGCACATCCCACATCGCGAGCAAGCTTCTTTAAATCTAGGGCCTGCTCTAGCCTTCCCTCCAGCAGTGTTAAAGCTTCGCGAACATGACGGTGGGCATTTGATTTAATCATCGAACAAAAGAACTTGGGTTCTTCCTTGGGTTGACGGAACAAGTGCAATGACAAAATCTCTAAAGTCTTAGCCAAATACCATGCCTTCGTGACGGCAGATTGAATGGGAGGACTAACCAAATCACCCAAAAGAGCTGACTCACGCTCAGACCAGCGGCGAAGAATCCCCAAATTTTTTTTCATAATCAGCCCAACCGGTCCGAAGACCCGCTCCACCGATTCGATTGCGATCACTAGAATCACAAAATCGTGCCCAGCCTCGGAGGCAAATCGAGTCGCGGACATCAGTCCCGCCTTACTTCCCGTCGTAAAAAGAGCCGCTGTCGCGGGAAGAAGCGTGAGCCGAGTCCCCGCATCCATCATCAAGCCTTCCCCTTTTTGATTTAAGACGAGGTGAAGCGACGATCTTTTCACCACATCCGCCCACGAACCGGCCTCACCAGGATCCCCAGTGAGATGCCAAATTTCAAAGTCCAGACTGCCAGACTGGCGATGGATAAGCTTCTTTTCGATGCCTGTTGTTATTGAGACTCAATCCCAATAGCAACCTTTTGCTGAAGAACAATTTACCACGCAAGCGAAAATATGCCCTCTCTTCTCTAAGAATCAGCTTTGGTCTTTCTCGATTTTCGGGTTAATCACCATTCATGTATTTGACCGGATTCGCAGATGAAGCAGCTCAGGACCTTTCCTCCCAGATCAAAGCAACGAAGGAAATTGGTTGGACCCGCATCTCGGCACGAGGAGTAAACGGGGCAAATCTTCACGAACTCCCTGACGATGAATTCGATAAAGTCGCGGACCAACTTGACGATTCCGGCATCACCATTCCCGAATTCGGATCGCTGATTGGTAATTGGGGAAAGAAAATCACCTCCAATTTTGACATCACCCTCGCTGAAATCAACCGAGCCATTCCCCGTATGCAACGCCTCGGCACCGGGTTAATTCGCATTATGTCGTATGCTCAAGAACCCTGGGGAAACAACCAGCAAGAAGAAGAACGTTTCCGACGCCTTCGCGAAATCCACGCTCGGTTTGCCGATGCCGGACTCCAGGCTGTCCACGAAAACTGTATGAACTGGGGAGGTTTCTCTCCTGATCACACCCTTCGCCTCGTAGAAGAGGTTCCAGGCTTAAAACTGATCTTTGACACCGCCAATCCTGTTTTCCAGCTCGACCGCTCCAAGCCCGAGCCCTTTCCTTGGCAGGACCCCCTTGAATTTTACAACAAAGTCAAAGAACACGTCGTTCATGTTCACATCAAAGATTGTACTAATCCCCTAGTGGGCGAGACCGAACCCACCAAATACACTCTCCCTGGCGAAGGTCAGGCAAAAGTCCTCGAGATTCTCAGCGCACTAAAACATGATGGCTACAATGGTGGCCTTGCCATTGAGCCACATGTTGCCACCGTCTTCCACGCGACGGACGGTCAAGAGCCGGATTGGCAGCAATGTTACGATTCCTACGTGGAATACGGACACGCCATGAACCAATTGATGGAAAATCTCGTCTAAGCCAATTCTATGGACCAACTCTCACCCTTAAACATTATTGGAGGTGTTATTGCTCTCTTCACCATTCTTGGGTTTTTGAAGAGATTTGTTTCCTTCTTTTTTAATCTCGTGGCCCTGTCTCTCGGAGCGATCGCTGGTTTGTGGGCTTATAATAACGGATTTGAAATCGCGCAGAAGGCAGTCGACAAGCCCCAGCCTTGGATGTCAACGGCCATCGGAATCTCAACCTTCGTCATAACGATTGTTGTCTTTAGAAAGATCATTGCCTTTCTTGCTGGGAAAAATGATGAAGACAGTCAGGCACGTTCCGGAGGATTCAGAATGGCCGGAGGGCTTTTTGGACTCCTTCTTGGGGCTAGTTTTACTTACTTCATGCTCACTGGCGTGCGTTACGCAGGCACGGTCTCCGAACTCGATCGCTTAACTAAATATGTCAGCGGTAAAATCGATGCCTCTAGTAAAGAGCCAATCTTTGCGAAATTGAAACTATGGATCGACAGCAGTCAAATTGGACAGTGGCACCAGAAGATTGATTTTCTAAACGACCCTGTCGAGGCCAATGCTGCTAAGTTGGCGATCGTCAAAGAAGAAAACCTCGAGAGGTTTGCCACGATGACTTCACAACAAGGAGTCGAATTCATCCCTGATGCCATCCCAGTCGATCCCGCAATTCAAAGAGCCTACGACCGCCGCAACTTCGGAGCACTTCTTAGAAATGAAGCCATCCAAAAAAAGCTTCGGGAAACCTTCACCGAAGACCAACTTCGTCAACTGGATATCGAAGGTGAATTAGGCCTTCGAAAGTAGCCTTCGGAACTCTAACGGGTCAGTGACATCGTTGCGGCCAGTAGGCCCACAAAGTTAGGATTCCATTGATCATGATGACTCCTCATAAAAGCGCCAGGAATGGGGACAATCCAGTAAGGTGTATCGTTATAATAGGAACCCTCCGGTCTCGAGAATCGATAGACTTCTTTTTCACCCCGAACAAGAAATCCATCTAACTCACGCGCATCTCTATTGTCCCAGTAAAGCTCCTCAAGAGACCTTTCTTGGTTCTTTAGTTTTTCAAACTTGTGACTGAACAGTGGATCAAAATGTCCCACTGTCGATCTATGAGCTGCCGCTTGCGTGCCGCGTAACTTATCAATCTTAGGGTCCCTGCGATACATCCCAGCAACTCCGGTATTGAAAAAATTAAGCCCGGGAACCCATCTGCCCATGAGATTTCCCATGGGCCAAAAAACACTCGTAATGAAATCGCGCTGACTAGTTAGAGAAATCATAAGAGGTCCTCCTTCAACATCCTTAATGCCACGATTCTTAAAGGTTGAGAGAAGCTGCCGGGCATAAATTGCAGACTCGGCAGAGTTAATAGAAACCATCAAGTCCGCCGGAAAATCTTTGCGCCTCAGCTGCCGTCCTCTCGCAGAATCCATCGCAACCCGAGCTGAAATTGACTCCGCCATCGCACTCTCAAGAACAGCACCACCCAATGAGTGGCCAACCATTACAATTCGATTTTTCGGATTAGCTCCGCGCGCCGCTGCACCCAACTCATGAAGAACCTCAGTCCCTGAAACTCCACCGACCCTTCTTGCTGCCGCATGCCGGTGGAAATAATCAACTCCGATCGGAAAAGTCGCCAAAGATCTCCCCCGCCAACTCACAAAAACTCCCATCACCTTTCTCCCACTAGCTTTCCCCAAATCCTTGAGCATCTCCCGAAAATCATGGAGGTCACCAGCCCCAGTGACCAAACGCTCCGAAGCGTTTTGATTCCAGCCGTGAATATAAACGACCATTAATAGCGGTTCGGTTGACTCGGCCTCGATCTTGGCTGTCACCCGTTTTAACTGGTCGAAGCTGATTAATTCACCCTGATCATCAATCTCAACATGTCCGAGAGAAACCTTTGGATCGAGCCTTTCAAGAGTCAACTCCGGCGACTGGCGATATCCCGAAGTGTTGGTGCACGCTGAGCTCAGAAACAATAAAGGCACCAGACAAAGAATAATTCGCATTGCAGCCATTAAATCTAAACCATCGAAAACTGCCCATCGATAAAATCGAAATACGTATTGTTTTAAACAATGACCTCGCGCACGAAGTACCTCCGGCCGGGATCGAACCGGCACGACCTAGGGTCAATGGATTTTAAATCCACAGCGTCTACCAATTCCGCCACGGAGGCCTTTCGTTTCAAAAGCGGGCGCAGTCTTCGGCAGCGGATCAATCTTGGCAAGTCTGGAACTGTTTAAAGGCGATTTTGAACCCACCCGCTTGGTCATATTATCAGCCAAACCCTAGCAAATAAAGGAACCCATCGAGATCACATGGAAGCTGGACCCCATCAACAAATCATTCAAACTCCTCTCGTGACACTTACTCCGCGCGGCATGGTTTTTCTTCTTGTTGCGCTTAACCTTACAATCATAGGGGGGGGCCGAATAGATGGCGACTTAATCGCCCTCGGCACCGCCGGACTGTTACTGGGGCTCATGGTAATAGTTTTCGGGAAATGGAACCTACGTGATATCCACCTTAACCTCTCTGCCCCCTCCCGCGTCTTTGCAGACACCCCTTTCGACCTGCGGCTCACTCAGCTGAACAAGCGGAGTCTCTTCGATGCCTGGAGCACCGACCTTGAGCTCAATTTATCCCATGCTTCCAAAATTGAGACACATGTGACATGGACCGCTGCCGGCTCGTCTTCGAGCAGTAAACTCCGGGGGAGTATCGCCAAAAGAGGGGCTCTTTCTGAACACCCCTGCACTTTAAGTTCAACCTTCCCATTAGGGCTATTCCGTTTCTTAAAAAAGATCACACTTAAACATGAAATTTTGGTCTTCCCTAAGCCTCTTCTCCCAAAGGAATTCTTTGCAAATGGTGAATTCGATGACGCTTGGGATGGAGAAGGTTTCCAATCCACCGATGCTCCTGGAGAACCCCGTGGACTGCGCCAATACCAAGCGGGTGATCGAGCAAAGCTAATCCATTGGCCAGCCACCATAAGATCCCAAGCAAGAGGTCGAAGCCCCAGAGTCCGTGAATACGACCCACCTGGCTTACGCCCTCACCATACCGTTGTCATTTTTCATAGCTTTGGAACTGATCATACTCTCATTCGCACTGACCTATTTGAGCGCTCACTTTCACTTGCCTGCGGAACGCTGAGACACCTCAGAGGAATCGGAGTGCCCTCCAATCTTCGGGCCGATTTCTTAGCTTGGAAAAATCAAAAAACGTTCCACGCCGAAGCTTGGAGCGATGCCTTGACTCTCCTTGCTCAAGCCAAACGAGCCAACCACACTGAAGCGCATGACGTCCTCGCCGAAATCGAAGCAACTCCCGCCGAAGATGCTATTATCATAATTTCTGATATGCCTCTGGAATCTTGGAAACACATCATACCGGAACGCCGTGTATTAATCATCGATATTCAACAACACCGCTTTAGACAGCGTGACCTTAACTTCAAATCCGCCCAAGAGAGGCCCTTGAAAAATTTGGCCACAGGGGATCCAAGCCCTACTCACCCACAGTAACCTGACGGGCTAAATCCTCAGCGGTAATTTTCACGAAAGCCCCTGGCTCACCCGAATAGCGAATCTTGTGCTCACCATCGAGAACGTAGACAAAGGGCCATTGTTCAATACGGTAAATCTTAGTAATCGATTGAGTGGAATCCGAGAAGTTCTTCCAGTTCACCGTTCCCTCCGCAATGTGCCTGCGTAAAGTCCGTGGATCGTCCATATTAACACCCAAGATTTGGATGTTTGTATCCTCGAACTCCTCTTGATATTTTTTCATAAGAGCGAGACTTTCGTCATGCGCCGGCATGAGGGCATGCCAAAAAAAGAGGATTGTCACCTTCCCCCGGTAGTCACTCAGCGAAGATTTATTGAGCGTCACTTCCACACCTGTAAAATCGGGGGCCTCAGCACCAAGATTGAGTCGGCTCATACGAAAGAGTTCGTCCCTGAGAATCGCCTGAGTAGTGGTCTTCCCCACGGTTAGATCAGGCGCCATGATCGCCTTGCGGAGTTTATCCTGCCGAATCGCCATGCCACGTTTTCCCCCACCAATACGACGGTGTAAAATGGCCTGCGCCAGAGCGGCAGCCCCGCGAACCATCTCGGAAGGGTTCGCCTTCTCAACCGTCTCGAGGAGAGCCATAGAACGAGGATCCTGAATGTGCGTCAATGCAATACAGTAGGGTCCGAGCTTTGGACTAAGAAGATGATTGCTTCGGACTGCCTCCCTGATGATACCAGCCGGGCGACCCGGATCTCCGCGTCGCACAGGTTTTCTCACTTGCTTGACCGCATAGGTCGACGCATTCACCAGCAACCAAGCCGCAGGTTCGAGGGTCCAAGATTTATCTAGATCATTCCGGATTTCCTCCCAGACTTTTCGACCAACTTCGATTTCATCTGGGCGACGTCGCCACGCTGCATTTTGGGCATCATTAGTGGCAGCGGTGCGGACATCGGTGGTCCACTGTTGATAGGCTTGGTCGAACGCGCGCGAAATTAAACGCGCCTTTTCAGGCGAGCCAGCAAAGGCCAGCCAGGTCGTCACGGTCAGAATAAAGAGAATCACTTTCATGGGTTACCAAGAGATTGCACGCTTTCAAAGGATTTGCCAAATTGGAAAGCTCAAGAAACATCTGAGGTCTCTTCAGCTTTCGCAGCGAGGCGATCGGCCAAATCATCGTGGTAGTCACGGCCCACAATGTAACCAATGCAATTAGATGACCCACACCGACAGGGATGATCCTCATAGCAATCGACGTCGAATCCGTAGTCAAAAGTAATCTCTTCATCCACTTCAATATCTCTCAGAGCTTGAATGAAAATTCGTTTCCCATCCTGAATCGCTTCGCTATTCGGATCACAAGAATGATTGATCAAGCGGGCCGGATTCCATTCAACGTTGCCGTCGAGGTCCCACTTTTTTGTAAGATTGAAAATATAGACCGCAGCTGCACCACTTTTCTCGTGCTCTTCAAATTGCTTCAAAGCTCGCTTTTCACTTTCCTCTTTGCTCACACGATTACCAACGTATTCGATAAAGTACTGCTCTTTCTCGATTGGCTCGATGCAATAAACCCCTTGGCCGTGAATCACGGAACCGCGCACTTCCACAAAGTCGCTTTCACCTCGCCTACGTAGCTTCTCGATACGACGTTCCTCCTCTTCTTTGGAATGCTTGCGATCCTTCTTTTTACTTTTTCCCATTTTAAATCTGAAACGAAGTTATTCAAGTTCCTCAACCTTAACCTCAGGAAACTGAAACTCCTTATCCTCCTTCGGAAGAAACTTAAAGATTTTCCTTAGCTGCAGGGCGTTTATACCGTTGCCATTTACGAAAGTCCAACTCTCTTGCCCCTTTGGAGAAATCGCGATTTCATATTCCCACTTTCGAAAACGGCGAAGTTTCGCAGGCTTTTTCGATTGGTCGAGATACTGGAAATCTTTGACGGTCGGAACAAAGACCATCCACTTACGATAGCGTGCCACTTTCTTGGGCTCCCCGTCTTCTCCCATCACTTTTTTGCCGTCTACCAAAAGATCTTCAAATCCATAATCTACCTCGAAAGCAATATCAGCCCTGCGAGTGATAGCGGCTTGGAAGGTTACTCCGTTCTGCCCCATCTCCTTCATCTGCTTTAAATATTGAGCCTTTAATCTTTTTGGTCCACCGAAGGGACGTGCGATCACCTTCAAATAATCAGGATTCATTGAGTCCAAAGCCGCCTGGAAATCTCCGCGGATAGTCTTATTGACCACCTCCTGGACTGCCGCTTGCGCCCGTTCTTTTACCTCCATTGGAACGATGTTTCGCTTGGGCACCATTGAGAGTGGGACGACATCGCTTTGACAATTCGCATTCATGATTAAGATTAATAAGAGGAGCAGGGGACTTTTCACCCCTCTGGGATGCCCTGAGATCCGTGCCACGTCAAGGCTGTGGAGCCATTCCAGAATTTCGGATAAATTAAGCATTGATTCCATTCTTCCTTTTCTCGAAGACCTTAGATATCTCATAATCTGTCATGGCGAAAAAGGCATTAGGAAAAGGACTCGGAGCACTAATAAGAGGTGCCTCTTCCGACACTGTTCCGGATGCCAAAGTCGAGTTGAGACCAGGCGAAAGCGTAAGCCAAGTACCAATTGCCGACCTGATCCCATCGCCCCTCCAACCGAGAAAACACTTCGCCGAAGGATCGCTCGACGAGCTCAAGCAGTCTATCGATCAGCTTGGTATCATCCAGCCCCTTATTATCCGAAGGGTTGATGGGCAGATGGAACTCATCGCCGGTGAAAGACGTTGGCGAGCTTCCAAAATGGTTGGACTTGAGACTGTCCCCGTTATTGAAAGACCATCGAGCGATCGAGAGGTCCTCGAGATGGCTCTCATCGAAAATCTGCAACGTCAGGACCTCAATGCCATCGAGGAAGCAGAGGGCTATGTTCGCCTCGCTAAAGATTTTGGGCTCAAGCAGGACATCATCGCCAAGCGCGTTGGCAAATCACGAGCCAGCGTTGCCAACTCAATGCGCCTCCTTGATCTTCAGCCCTCTATCCAGAGACACCTTGCTGACGGACACCTTACCGTAGGTCACGCCAAAGCAATTCTAGGGATCAAAGATCCCAAAGACCAGATTGTGGTTTCCGACCAAATTCTTCGGCAAAATATGACGGTGCGTTCAGCTGAGAAGTTCGTTCAAAATTATCACAAAACCGGCCGTAAAAAATCTTCAAGTAAGTCTAAGGTCGTAGATCCCCATATCACCGCAATTCAAAATCGCCTCCGCGATCACTTCGCCACCCAGACTGTGATTCATCACACCGATAAGAAGGGGCGAATTGAGATCGAATACTACGGCAACGATGACCTCGGGAGAATCTTGAACCTTCTCGGCCTCGACCTAGATTGATCTCGTGATCAAGACCACTTTCACCGGCGTCATTGCCCTTTTTTTCTTAATCGCCTGTCACCAAGAAAAAGAAGTGTCCCAGCGTATCTCTGGGGCTCCGATTAAAGGCGCTATTCCAGCAGAGACCATCGGTAAATTCTCCGGCAAAAATGCTTTAACCCATGTCGAAGCCCTCACGGCATTCGGTCCCCGTCCGATTGGTTCCGAAGCCTATCAATTGAGCCTGCAGTATCTCGAAACTAAACTTGCGGAGCTAGGTTGGAAAACCATGCGCCAAAACTTCACTGGGATAACTCCTATCGGCCCACAGAAATTCACCAACCTTCTTGCCCGCTATTCGCCCGAATCCGAGCCTGACTGGAATTCTTCAACACCCTTTCTGCTCTGCTCTCATCTCGACACCAAGCTTTACGCGGAATTTGAATTTCTTGGTGTCAATGATAGCGGGTCTTCCACCGGAGTGCTCGTCGAAATGGCCCGGGTTCTTTCAGAACAAAATGAAGGAGCCCAAAACATTGAACTCGTCTTCTTCGACGGGGAGGAAGCCATCCTAAAAAATATTAATCGCAAGGACGGGCTTTACGGAAGTCGCTACTACGCCTCTCAACTAGACAAGCGCTCAGTCAAACCCCAAATCGGTATCGTCCTCGATATCGTCGGCGACCCCAAAATTCCTCTCCTGATTGGGGGAGACACCCACCAAAAACTTAAAAAGCATGCCCAATCTGCAGCATTAAAACTCAGCCTACAAAACTGGGTCAAGCCGCACCCCATGACGATCATCGATGATCACGTCCCCCTCATGAACCGCGCCAACCTGCCTATTCTTCACCTCATCGGCAACTTCAGCGAAGCAACCTACTGGCACCAAAAAGGCGATACCTTGGACAAAATCACCTTCGGCGCCCTCGAAAACACCGGGAAACTTACCCTCCAAATCCTCCATCAGCTTACCAAATAGGGGACACTAAAAATCGAGCTGAAAGCCATTTCCTCAGCGCTTCTCATAAGAGACCCAATTTTTGCAACACCCCGAAAAGGATTTCAAAACCGGTTGCACGCGCACAAAACAACGTTTAGTTTTTAGAGGATGAAAATACTTTTCTTCCTTCTTTTTCTCGGTCTATTTGCGACGAGCTGCAGTAGTTCGCAGACTCCAGGCGCTCGCATCACGAAAAACCCAAAAATTTTTCGTGCCTTAAAACCAGAACAACAATCTCTTGTCGAAGTTGGTAAAATCCAAAACGGCATGACCCCCGCTGCAGTCTTTCTTGCTTGGGGAGGTCCCGACCGCGAGGCTGAGGGTGAGAAAAATGGGATCCGCTACGAGCAATGGATCTACAACAGCCTCTCACCCGTTGTCGTGCAATCGGCCTGGGGCGGCTGGGGAGGAAGAGGCTGGGGTCCTGGTTGGGGCGTCCGTCGGAGTGGAATCGCTGGCCCCGGTTGGGGCCCTTGGGGATGGAATGGTGGAATGGGAGCTAATGTCGCTTATATTCCTAGTGCTTCTTCCTGGGTGAAATTCATCAACGGAAAGGTCGAGAGTTGGCAGCGGGGGCATCCGGAATAAGCACAATTCTTAAAGCTCTCCACGCTCTTCTTTCTCGAGTTCTATCCGGTCATCGCGATTCCGCGCCTTGACACGATTATTTCTCTTGCCCCAGCGCTCAACGATCATTTGTCGCTTCTTGCGACGAAAATTAAGTTCCTCGATTTCCTCATCGAGGCGCAGAAACCCCTGATAGCGGGCCGGGTCCAAATCACCCGCTTTCACGGCAACTTCGATAGCACATCCTTTATCGCCCTGATGCTTACAGTCACGGAACTTACACAGATTCGTCAACTCCTCCACATCCGCAAAACTATCGCGTAGCGTATCCTCATCTGTCCACATCTGGACTTCTCTTATCCCTGGGTTGTCCACCAACATTCCCCCTTCTTCTAGGACCACCAATTCCCGCGCCACAGTCGTATGTCGGCCCTTGCCCGTTACCCCGTTCACCTCGCCGGTCCATAACCATTCCTCGCCAAGCAATTGATTCACCAGAGTTGATTTCCCCACTCCGCTGGACCCCACCAAAGTGAGAGTAATCCCAGTTTTGAGATAAGATTTTAGAACCTCCAAACCTTCGTGCCGTATGGCACTGGTCACATAAACTTCCGAATCGGGAGCTAATTCCTGAATTTCTTGGCTGGCTTTTTCATTCACCTCCGCCCCGAAGAGATCAGACTTATTCACTAAGACCACGCAACGTGCACCGCTCTTTTGAATAATGGTAAAGTAACGCTCCATACGCCGGAGGTTGAAATCAGATCCCGCATCAGTCACCACAACTACGATATCGACATTTGCCGCCATCACCTGCTCTTCGCTACTCTTCCCGGGAGCTTTTCTCGAAAAACAGGTCTTCCGGGGCAAGCGAGCACGAATGATGTGCTCATCATTCTCACCCGCCCCCAACTCGATAGCGACCCAATCGCCCACCGCAGGAAGTTCGGCATCGCAGGAAGCACCGTGCCAAACCTTACCACCCACCACACAATCAACTTCCTCGGCATTATCAAGTAGAGCCGAAAAATTAATCTTCGTTTCCCGAATCAACCGGCCAGGCACCCAGCCATCCTTCGAGGCCTCATTAAAGGCCTTTTCAAAGTCGTCATTCCATCCGAGATCACGCAGCGTCATCGCGCATCAGTTCAAACCGGAATCGCCTCGAGAAAAAGTTTCATTTTCCAGTCCTGCAAATCACTGCTATTGCTCTGGGGTGGGATACAGTGATCGTGAATACATGCAACCTGACTATCAATCAGGGCCGCCGCGCATGCCCGGCCCCTTCGAAGGAGCCCCAATCAGCAAATGGCTTCTCATCATTAATGTTACCATTCTTTTCTTACAAATTCTTCTGACGGGCCCAGGCGAACGATTACAGGAGTCCGCATTTTACAAATTTGGTAGCTTTACCATCCAAGATGGGATCTATGGATTTCAGGTCTGGCGCCTCATCACCTTTCAATTTCTCCACGCAGGCTTCGGCCACCTCTTCGCTAATTGCCTCGGGCTCCTCTTCTTCGGTCCGCACATTGAACGCTGGATGACCAGCCGGGCCTATCTAACCTTCTACCTCCTTTGTGGGGTGGCCGGAGCCCTCTTTTACACTCTGCTATTCTTCTTACCCGGATTTTTTGACAACTATACCCCAGCCGTTCAAATGGTAGGAGCCTCAGCCGGCCTGTTTGGAATACTCGCTGCTTTCTATTTCATCGCACCTGACGCCCGGATCCTCCTCTTTTTCATCATCCCATTAAAAATGCGAACCTTCGCGATCGGTTACCTTATTATCGAATCCTTAGCTGTCATTTCTAATTGGCATAATGCCGGAGGAAGCGCCGGTCACCTCGGCGGAGCGATCTTCGGATTCGCGGTCCTTAAGTTCCCCCCCCTAAAAGAATTTGTGATTAACCTTTCTCGGATCGGAACTGGCAAAGCCAGAAGGGGGAACCGAAAGACCCGTGACGCCACTGTAGTTCGCGAAAGTAATCGCTCTCCTCTAGAACTATCCAAAGAAGTAGACCGAATCCTCGATAAAATAAGTGCTCAAGGCATCCAATCCCTGACCAAACAAGAAAAGGAGATTCTCGACAAAGCCCGACGCTAGTCATGACAGACGACGAAATGATCAATTGCGCCGAGCCCGGCCGCCAAATCACGCGGCTTCGCGCCATCATGCACCGACTTCGCGCTCCCGGAGGTTGCCCTTGGGATGCAGAACAAACACACGAATCACTCGTTTCTAACCTCATCGAGGAAACTTACGAAACCGTCGCAGCTATTCGCGCCAACGATAAGGACAATTTACAGGAAGAACTTGGTGATCTCCTCCTGCAAGTCGTCTTCCATGCCGAACTCGCCGAAGAAGAGAAACGTTTCGACCTCGATGAAATTGCACGTGGCATCAGCGACAAGTTGGTCCGCCGGCACCCCCATGTCTATGGCGATTCCAACGTCGGCGGAACCGATAGTGTCCTCGCCCAATGGGAAGACATCAAACGTGCCGAGAAAGGCCACGAAGAGAAGCCTTACCTCCACGGGGTCGGCAAGGGGCTTCCTGCCCTCTTGAAAGCAGCTAAACTTCAGAAGAAAGCCAGCAAAGTAGGCTTCGACTGGCAGGATACCACCGGCATCACCGAGAAGATCGATGAAGAACTCGCCGAAGTTCGAGAGGAATTAGCAAAGCACGAAAAAGGGACTCCCGCTTCGAGGGAACTCCAGGCCGAAATTGGCGATCTCCTATTCATTGTCACAAACTTAGCTCGCAAGCTCGAGATTGACCCTGAAGTCGCACTCGAAAGCACAAACGAAAAATTCCTTCACCGGTTCAAGCAGATCGAAGAAGGACTTAAAAAAGACCAAATAACACTGGAAGAAGCGACCCTCGAACAAATGGATGCTCACTGGAACTCAGCGAAATAACGTGTTTAACACACATCTCTTTTAACAGCTTTATCGTCACACTTCTCACCAGTCTCTCGACCTCTTGATTGTGCTCTTTTGGCTGCGTGAGAAAACAATTTCTGCGACTGGACGAAGAAAAATCATTGCCCTTCTGACAGCTCTCCCTTACCTCTCCCTCGTCAGGAGCCGCGGAGTGTGGGCTTGTGGACCCGGTCAGGACGGAAACGTAGCAGCCGCAGCTTGTCCCTCATTGCCGTGGCTTCCTGGCATTTTTAATTTCAGCCCAACCTACTTTGCGTTCTGTGGCTTTTTTATTGGCCGGAAGCACTGCTCCTTTCCTAAGCTCTTGTCGACATGTCAGACCACCTCTTTCCCGATGGCTCCGCCCTTCCCTCTCCCGGTCTCGGCACTTGGAAAATCCCGGAAGAACTCACCCCTCAAATCGTCTATAAGGCAATTGAGCTCGGATACCGACACCTCGACTGCGCCGCCGACTATGGCAATGAATCCCTCGTTGGGCAAGGGATCGCCTCCGCCATCAAAGCCGGGCTTTGCACCCGCGACGACCTCTGGGTCACCGGAAAACTTTGGAACACCTACCACGAGCCCCAACATGTTCGCTCCGCTTGCGAAAAAACTCTTAATGATCTGGGCCTTGAACAACTCGATCTCTTCCTCATCCACTTCCCTATCGCGCTCGAATTCGTTCCTTTCGACAAAGTGTATCCGCCCGGCTGGACCGCCGGAGGCGACGCCATGAAGCCAGCTTCCGTACCCTACTATAATACGTGGCGTGCTATGGAAGAACTCATCGACTCCGGCCTAACCAAACGGATAGGAGTTTCTAATATCGGCACCACCATGCTTCGCGAGGTTATTGCATACGCCCGCATCAAGCCAGCTGTCCTACAAGTCGAAATGCACCCTTACCTTTGTCAGGAAAACCTCCTCCGTTTTTGTCAGGAACAGGACGTGGCAGTCACCGCCTTCTCACCCTTCGGAGCCGACTCATATCTTCCCCTCGGTATGGCCGAGGAAAACGAGCGCATCCTGTTCCACTCGGTCCTCGAAGAAATTGCGAACGCCCATGGCAAATCAACTGCCCAAGTTGCCCTTAAATGGGCTATGCAGCGTGGCACTATTCCCATTCCCAAAACTCAGTCACCCGATCACTTGCGCGAAAATTTCGAACTTTGCGAATTCACCCTAACCTCTGAAGAACTCAACGCGATCTCTGCTCTCGACCAGCACAAACGTTTCAACGATCCCGCCGTCTTTGGAGAACAAGCCTTCAATACTTTCTTCCCAATCTTTGACTAAATGAAACCACTCACAGGAAAATCAGCCCTCGTTACCGGAGGCGGCAGCGGAGTTGGGCTAGGCACGGCAAAGGCCCTCGCTGAAGCTGGAGCTACCGTTACGATTTGCGGACGCAATCTTGAAAAACTCGAAGCAGTCGCCGGAGATCATCTCTCTCCATGCAAGTGCGATATATCAAAACGCGAAGAAGTTGACGCTCTCATTTTGGAACTCGGCACACCCGATATTCTTGTCAACTCGGCCGGAGTGAACATTGTGAAACGCAAGGTCAGCGAAATTGATCCTGCGGACTTTGATAAACTACTCGCTATCAACTGCACTGGATTTTTCAACCTCGTCCACGCTGCGCTTCCCGCTATGCGCAAACGGCAAGACGGACTCGTTTTTAACATTTCCTCAATCGCAGGAAAACGTGCTTACCCGCTTGCCGGCATGGCCTATGCGACTTCCAAGTTTGGTGTCTCTGGCATGGCTTCTGCCATCAACGCTGAGGAAGCTGGAAATGGTATCCGCATCACCAGCATCTTTCCCGGTGAGATTAACACCCCTATCCTAGATGAACGCCCAGTCAAAGTCCCGGACGAACAAAAAGCCCGTATGGTACACCCCGAGGATATTGCCTCCCTTATTGTCGCCATCGCTCAGCTCCCCAACCACGTCGTCGTCCCCGAATTAATCATTAAACCCACCTACCAGGAATTCATTTAAAAGGTTGGCTTCAATTGCCACAGAAAACAAAGAGCCAGTAAGAGTAACTCCGACTGCTCCCGAAACTATTACTGATCCTTGGCCTACCAGAGATCTACCTGTTCCCACTCTACCGGCCCTCCAAAGCCTGGCACAAAGTATCCTCTGAAAGCCTTAAACTGACTACCTTCTTTGACCACATAAATCGCTTGGAGATCCTCCTTGGAATCGCCAACCTCAAGAAAGCTTGCCGCCGTGATAGCACTAGCTGGGACACCTTTCCGCGAAAATTGCCTCTTGGTGATCATGGTAAAGTTACGAATATTTTCCTGAATCGGATATGGTTCCCCACCTGTCCGCACGTAAAGCCCCATTCCACCACCTGGTTGCCAGGGAGTGATGAACTGGACTTTCGAAGGAGATGGACCAGGAAGTTTATTCTGTGACTCCTGAGTGCAGGATTGCAGGAAGGAAAAAAAGCAGATTAAGACGATCAGGAATTTCATGAAAACGGATACACCTGTGAAGAAACGGACAATTCTGTAGTTTATCCAATCAAAAACACCCACAAAAAAACGGTGGAGCAAGAGAGCCACTTCGCCGCTTCTCCTAATAGAAAAATTTTCAATTAAGGGGAGCCAACTGGATACTCACCCGGCGGTTGGCCTGCCGACCTGCCGCAGTGTTATTGTTGGCAATTGGCTGATCCATACCCCGCCCACTAACTTGAAATCTTTGCGGCGCAACTGCTTGAGTCTGCAAGAACTGAGCCACACTATTGGCACGAGCCTCGGAAAGTCGGTAATTATAATCGCGAGCGCCCACGTTATCGGTGTGTCCGGTGATAGCGACCATGGTCCTATTGTATTTGTTCAAAACCTTGGCAACCGAGGCCAGAGTCGGATAAAATTCGCCAATAATTCCTGCACTTCCTGTCGAAAAAGTAATATCTCCCGGCATCACCAAGGTGATCTGGTTTCCATTACGACTAATCCCAACGCCGGCTCCTTCAAGCTCACGCCGAAGCTCAGATTCCTGCTGGTCCATGTAAGCCCCGATTCCAGCTCCAGCAAGAGCACCAACGCCGGCACCAAGTAAAGCTCGTTGCTTTCTTTCCGTGTTACTGCCCCCAGATAAGGCTCCAATGCCAGCTCCTAACAATCCGCCAAAAATCGCGCCGGTTGTTGCTTTCGCTTGTTGAGAATCACCGGTGTATGGGTTTGCCGTTTGACAAGAGGTCAACGTCAAAAAGCCAACTAAGCAATATGCGACAACATTTTTAGTGATGTTCATAACCCAGACAATACCCCGGAAAATTAGTTAATCCACCCTAAATAACAGTTCGCCAGATTGGCAGAGCCTCAATATCTTTGGGGAGTTATGCCAAACTCCCTACCCAATCCCACCGGAGACGTCTTTGTCCTAGACGAATTGAGCCTGTCCAAAGGTAAGTCTACTTCCAGAAAAAGCTCCCGACTTCGCATGATCCAACCTGTGCAGCGCTCACAAAAAGCAAAGGTCCAGCGCCTCCTCAATTTTCTTCAACCCGGAACTTATATTCGCCCACACTGCCATCCTTTGAAACAGGCTACTGAGTCAGTATGCCTTCTCAGTGGTCATCTCGAAGTTCTCATCTTCAATTCGCATGGGTCAATTCACACTAGGCATCATCTAACTCCCACATCACCCCTCATTGATATCGAACCAGGAGTTTGGCATGGAATGATTGTCCAAGCACCGGACACCGTAATCTTTGAAGTCAAGAAAGGCCCCTACAATCCAAAGACAGACAAGAAATTTGCCTCGTGGTCTCCCGAAGAGGGCTCTCCAGATGTGAAAGAATTCCTCGCCCGCCTCCAGAAGGGGTAGTTAGTAAGGAAAGTGTTTCCGGCGGTTGGCGAGCCAGATACATTGGTAAGGCGAAAGAACAATATCACCCTCTTTATCTTCCAAGGCGTCCCCGGATATTAGATCCAACCAGTCTTCGGTCGATATTAAATTTATTGATGCTACTGGAATCCGTTGTTGCTCACCCGAGACATTGTTGAGGCAAAATACATTGCTTCGCCGGTCAACCGATTGACGCCAAAACGCAAAAACCTGATCCCCCATATGAAGAGTAAACTGAGTTGCGTTCGGATGAAAAGCAGCCTGCTCTCTCCGCAAATCAATACGATCAAGTAATTTCTTCAAGACACTAGCATGAGGAGATCTTTCGTTATCAAGTTCGACCCTCAAGTCATCCGCTTTCCACTTACGACGATTAATACGACGACTCATTCCTGAACCGATTGCCTCCTCCCGGTCATTCCGTGTTCCAAGCAGGCTATGAATATAGAAAGCTGGAACTCCTTCTAAGCCCAACAAGATCGTATGGGCACACAAGAATTTCTCTTCAGTTTGAAGCGCATCAAAAAGACTAATGTTAATCTCGTATGGCCGTTTCCCCCCATCGGGAAGAGCGCGCTCAGAAACAAGCCCCCCATATTCCAGCATCTTGTTTACCATCGATTGAATCTCTTCATGCGACAACAAGCCCTCTGCTGGTCGCAGCCCAATCCCGTCGTGGGATGCAATAAAATTAAAATACATTGTCCCAGGTTGGGCCGGAGGCATCCTCATTAACCACTGAATCAAACAGCGACAATCTCCGTAGGTTAGGGAATACAAAAGAAGCGGTGGAAGCGAAAAATTGTAAATTCCGTGTGCCTCGTTACCATTTCCAAAATAAGAAAGATTCTCCTGATTCGGAATATTGGTCTCGGTGATAATCACCGCATCAGGCTTGACGTGCTCAATCAAAGTCCGGAACAAACGGACCAGCTCATGTGTTTGCGCAAGATTGATGCACTCGGTTCCAAGTTCCTTCCATACAAAAGCCACCGCATCAAGGCGGAAGACACTAATCCCATGGTCAAGATGACTTCGAATAATTTTCACTAACTCGACAAGGAGATCGTGATCACGGAAATTAAAGTCAACCTGGTCATGTCCAAAAGTACACCAAACATGTTTTATTCCCGATGGTGTTGGAGTGGGGCGCAGAAGAGGGCTTGTCCGGGGCCGCACTACTTCGCTGAGATCTTCAAATGGTGATACTTCCAAAAAAAAACGACTTCCAGGTTCCTCATCTTTCTCGAATTGCTGAAACCATTCATGAGAAGTAGAACAATGATTTACAACAAGATCCGACATAATCCGATAATCTTGCGAGAGATTTTCGAGATCCGACCAGTCACCTAAATCAGAACTGACCTGATTGTAGTCAGAAATCGCGAATCCATCATCTGAAGTCCAAGGAAAGTAGGGCAAAACGTGAACAATTGAAATCGAATCGCCCAATCTTTCTCTCACAAACGAAGCTAACTCCTTCAATGGTGTCCCGTCTGTTGGAACAATCGAATCCCCATAGGTAATCAGCGCTACGTCTTTCTCGGACCAATGGTTGATAAAAGGAACCGGTTCGAAAAAATGCTCTTTCAAGCGCATCGTATCGATCAACCGACCCACCAAAGGTGAATGATCCCCCTCCCCATATATAGCAGCAAGATGGGTCTCAATGCGAAGAGTGAGGTGGTCCAGCGGGCTCATTTCCGAAAAAATTCCTTCTGATCTTCTTCCACTGCCTCAATTAAGCGCTCGTAGATATCAGGTATTGCACTTCTTACTCGCGACCAACTTGGAATAAACGGTTTTTCGTGTGGCGTACTTAAAAAATTCTTGCCAGCAGCGATGATGTTTTCAGCGAAAAGTTCAACCGCCTCTTCCTCTTTATGCACATCCAAATCCAATCCATTAATGATCGCGTCATTCTTGTAGCGTTCCACAAAATCAAGCGCATTCCGAAAGTAAGAGGCTTTAAGTGTGCGAAAGACCTCCTCACTAAAAACCGTCCCCATCACCGCCATTTTACGGTAAATCAATTTACAAATATCTATCGACATCTTTGACAATCCCTTTGCACGATCATCAACTGAAATATCCTGATGCTTGTGATCATAGACTTCAGCAATATCGACTTGGCAAAGTTTGTTGTTGGAATAATTCCTGAACATTTCTGAAAGCGTCCCCATCTCAAGCCCCCAATCGCTCGGCATACGGATATCCGGAATTACGCCCTTACGAAATGAAAATTCCCCCGCCAGAGGATAACGGAAACCATCCAAATAACTTAGATAATCACTATCCCCGCATACCTGTTGGAGCGACTGTAAAAGTGGTGTGATTAAGAGCCTCGTCACACGACCATTGAGATTTCCCTCGGCAATCCGCGGATAATAACCCTTCGCAAATTGGTAACTAAATTGTGGGTTTGCCATCGGATAAATTAAGCGAGCTAGAAGCGAGCGATCATATGTCACAATATCGCAGTCATGTAGCGCGATCGCTTCAACCTTGTCGGTCGCCAACATATACCCAAGGCAATACCAGACATTTCTTCCCTTTCCTTCTTCTTCCGGAGCAAGGCCTTGCTCTTGGAGCTCGGCATCCAGAGCGCGCAGGCGAGGCCCATCATTCCAAAGAACGCGGTGGTGCTGCGGGAGTTCTCCAAAAAAATCTAGTGCCTCCCGATACTGGGCCTCGTTCGCCCGATCCAGACCAATCACGATTTGACTTAAGTATGGAACCTTCTTTACCTCATCTAGAATCTTTGGCATTGCCTCAGTTTCGAGTTCGGAAAAGAGAGATGGCAACAATAAACCCATCGGTCGTTTTTTGGAAAAGCCTATAAGCTCAGCCTCCAGTTCTTCAAGAGATCTGTTGGTCAGGTTATGGAGCGTGGCGACGGAGCCACCTTGATGAAAATCAGCCATTGTTTATCGTCGAGTATGGGATTTGAAATTGGTCGAGAATTTGAGTCATCATTTCAGCCCAACCGCGAGGCCCAGTCTCAGTGCTGCGGAGCATATCCACTGCTTCTAGAATGTAATCGCCAGGCGCCTTAATAACGACTCCGATATCTGCAGCTTCCAACATAGCTAAGTCATTGGGTCGATCTCCCAACGCGATGATCGCCACATTCTCTTTTCGCAAGTGCTCAAGTGGCTTTCCTTTATCAGTCTGGCCAAGAACGTGGAGAAAACGCCCACCACGAAGAGTCTTCAAGCCCCTTTCCTTGACCAACTCACAGAATTCTTCCTCCTTTTCTAACGAATCTTGCCAAACCAACGGTTCACTAAAATGTCGGTCTGCTGATCGTTCCGCAGACTGCCGCTCTAAACCAGTCCACTGCATGATCTCAGGCACCCCAACATCAGAATATCCCTTAAACTTAAATTTCGGCCGCAGCGACTTAAGACTCTCAAGAATCTCAACACGCGAAACTCCAAAAGTCTGAACCTCCTCGCCATCATAAATAGCCGAACCATTTTCAACGATATAGGGCTCCAGATTCCCCAGATCTCCTCGTAACGCCAACCACTCCGCCCTTGTTTTACTGGTATTAACAATTAGCGGAACCCCTGCCTCATCCATGCGGTCCAAAACTGGAAGAACTGGGTCAAACGAATAATCATCATGGTCCAGTAACGAACCATCTAGGTCGCTTACCACCATTAACCTCATCGTTTTATCAACCACTGTCACCTGTCCTAGCGGATCCCATGCCAAATCCCGAACGCAAAAATTTTCAACGTCGCAAAAAGGCAAAGTAATGGGTGCCAAAACTCCGCCCATTCCATCGAAAGCGCTGAACTTTGAAAAAATTGGGGCGAGATCACCAAAACATCCCATTCATCCAGCAACCTAACCCGAGCAAAATACCAAATACGGTCTCGGGAATAGAGGCACCCCTGGAAATCTTGAAAGCCAACTTATACTAGTTGTCAAAAAACTGGTTATTAAGGACCCTAAACAAAGGTATTTATGGAACTCGGTTGGATTTCTTGATGTAAAAAGGCTTAGATTCACCCTTCCAAACTTCTACAAGCGAAACATTCCTTAAGAATCGTTCGTTTCAGTGGCTCATGAACTTTTTCCAACTAACCCTCTTTACTCCCTCGCTCATGCTCGCGGCGGAACCCATAATCCTCGATCTCAATGAACGATCTACCCATCAGGTCATCGTGGATCGTGAACAAAATCAATATCTGGGCCACCCTACGACAACCTTGCTGGAGGACGGCAAGACTATCCTTTGCGTTTACCCAAAGGGACACGGGAAAGGGCAAATCGTTTATAAGCGCAGCATCGACGGCGGCCTCAGCTGGAGTAATCGCCTCCCAACTCCAGAAAGCTGGTCCACCTCTAAGGAAGTTCCCACAATTCACCGAGTAATAGCTCCGACCGGCAAAAAGCGCCTGATCGTCTGGTCTGGTCTTTATCCCGCGCGTCTCTCGGTGAGCGAGGATGATGGTATCAGCTGGAGTGAACTCAAACCCGCCGGCGAATGGGGAGGAATTGTGGTTATGGGATTTGTGGAGGCGCTTAAAACAGGCCCCGGCCACTACCTCGCGATGTTTCACGACGACGGCCGCTTCTTCAACAAGAAGCCAGTCAAAAATAAACTTCGCACCTTCACTCTTTATCAAACAAAGTCCACCGACGGCGGATTAACTTGGTTGCAGCCAGAAGCTGTTTACAAATCAGCCGACGTCCATCTTTGTGAACCCGGCTGCGTTCGCTCTCCGGACGGAAAAACTCTCGCTGTTCTTCTTCGAGAGAACGCACGACGCAAAAACTCTCATATCATTTTTTCGAGCAACGAAGGTGAAACCTGGAGCGCTCCCCGCGAACTTCCGCTCGCTCTCACCGGTGATCGACACACTGGGAAATATGGGCCCGACGGTCGCCTCTTTCTTTCCTACCGATGTATCTCTCCCAAAGCAAAAGCTCAAAACCGCCTGTTCGAAGGTGACTGGGTCGGTTGGGTCGGGACTTGGGATGATCTAATTCAAGGAAACTCCGGACAATATTTTTTCCGACTCAAGGACAATACCAAGCACTACGATACCTCATATCCCGGGGTGGAAATACTCCCAAATGGTACCTTCGTCACAACAACCTATGGTCACTGGAGCAAAGGGCAGCCTCCCTACATTCTTTCAAGTCGATTCCAGCTTCAAGACCTTGATAATTTGGCTAATAAAGAAAAAAAATAGACCCAGCAGGGCCAGCACAGACATGCTATCTAGGCTAGCTTCCGCCTTTTGATCTCGCCGAGAACTCTCAATATTCTAATCGATAAGAGCGCTAAAACTTCTGACTGGATCAAAATTTATAGCCAATCCTCTTTAACGCTTAATCTCACAGGGTTGCCACGAACAGCCGATCGCGATGCCCCCTCTCTCTATGCACTTTTGCAGCGACCATTGTTCCTCTGGACGCCTATCTTGTGATCTTTACCTGAGGAAATCGTGTGACCATCTCGTCCCACCCCTCAGCCATTAGCTGATAATGGCCCTATCATGATCGCACGATCGGTAACCCGTAAGGTATTAGAACAAGCAAAGGGAGAAACTTCCGGCGTAAAATAAAACTCCTAGTCCCTGAATTTTTCGATGGCGGATCGGTCAAAAAACTGACTCGCTCCTGACATGCCCGAACTCGCCGAAGTCGAACTTGCGCGCCGCCAATGGGCGGCATGTCATGGAGATACCATTATCGATGTCAACGTTCACAATAAGGCACGTATCTATCGCGATTGTCCTTCTGCCGCCCTAGGTATCCTAAAAGGGAAACTTCTTCGTAGCTCGCACGCCCATGGCAAACGCATGCTCTTCACATTCGCACCTGAAATTCATCTAGAAGTTCATCTGGGTATGTCCGGAAAACTTTCAACCGCGCCGCCGGACTACCCAGAACAAAAGCACGACCACCTTATTCTCCACACCGCCAAAGCTGCTCTTATTTTTAACGATTACCGTATGTTCGGCCGTGTGATGCTTCACGACTGCGCAAACCCTTGGGCCGATTTACCGCCCCAACCACAAGATTCAAAATTTTCCCTCATCCATGTTCGCAAACTCATCAAACGCCATCCCAAAAAACCGCTTAAGGCACTACTTCTCGATCAAAACGCCTGCCCCGGGATCGGTAACTGGATGGCAGATGAAATTTGTTGGCGCTTAGGAATACATCCGGGTATCGCAACAGGCACACTCGAAGCCGAAAAACTGCGTAAAGAGATCCGCTTTGTAACCTTCGGATCCCTCAAACATGTTGCCGACAAAAATACCAAAGCCTCATCCGATGGCTTCGCTCCTGGCAGCTACGTCGCTAATGTGCCCCCAAAAAACTGGCTCTTCCAGCATCGCTGGAAAAAAGGCGGTATATGTCCCAAGTGTAAAACCGCCCTTGCTCGCGATACCATCGCATCGCGGACAACCGCTTGGTGCCCCAATTGCCAATTCTAATCGCACAAAAATACCACATTGATTCCAAATTAAAAATAACTCCCTAAAGATATGGCTGCACAAAAAAAAGGCTACGGCTTTCTCATCACCGCTCTCATTATTCTGCTCTTGGGCGGAGGTATTACAGTCTTCCTTGGGATAAGCGCGTTCAACTCAGGAAAAGACTTCACCGAAAACCTAGATCAGGGTGAATCATTTATAACTCCAAAAACACTCAGCTACACTCCAAAGGAAAACAGTGAGGTTACCATCTGGGTTTTGGGCGATGAAGACATCGATCTCGCCGAAATCGATATCGAATTTACCGACACTACAACGGGTATTACAAAGAAGGCAACTAAGTCTAACGCCGCATATCATGTTAATAACCAACATCATCTCGCTGACTTTCGCGTAGAGAAAGGCCGAACCTATCAAGTGAGTGCGAAGGGTGCTGCCAATGGGAGCACCATTTGGATTACCCATATCTCGTCTGACGCAATCCTATCCACTCTTAGCAAGGTATTCGGAGCATTAGGCGTTGCTAGCGTAACCTTCGTCATCACCCTGATCTTTGGTATTATCGGCTTAGTCAGATACCTTGATTCCCAAAAAAACAGATCTCATCAGTCTCCCCCTCCTCTCTACTAGGAAACAATATCACTCCTCGCAAAACGAGGGACCACAATTCCCAAGGCTCTAGATCTCTACGTTATTGTGCCCTAAGCCCACCATTTCCCGAATACCATAGGCCGTAAATACAGCTACGGAGATAGCAAGGGAGGCCATCTGAGTCCCACCGTCCCCGATTTTTTTAGAGATTAATCATCTCAAAAAGTAATCAGGCAAAACTTGAACTTTCTCCGAATCTAGCTCATTCATTGCGCTTCCCGTTATTTAAAATGAAATTTCTCTCAATCGAAGAATCCAATTCCCACGAACTTGAGTCTCTTCTACATCTCGCTGCTGAGATGAAGTCGACTCGTGGCATGACTTCAAATCAGCCACTTGCGGGACAAACATGGGCCATTATTTTCACGAAAGCTTCAACCCGAACACGCGTCTCCTTCGAGGTCGGTATTCACGAACTCGGTGGCAATGTCATGTTCCTTTCCGGTAATGATATCCAGCTCGGACGCGGCGAACCAATCAAGGACACTGCCCGTGTGTTAGGTCGTATGGTCCACGGAGCTGTGATCCGAACCTTTGACCAAGAGGACGTCGAAGATTTTTATTCCTACTCAGGAATTCCCACGATTAATGCCCTCACAGACAAAGAGCATCCCTGCCAAATTCTTGCCGACCTTCTGACAATTCGGGAGAAACTTGGAACCTGGGAAGACAAGAAAGTGGTCTTTATTGGCGATGGCAATAATAATATGTCGCGTTCTTGGATGTGGGCCGCCAAATATCTTGGTTTTGAATTTGTCGTCGCAGCACCAAAGTCCTGCCTTCCTCCTCAGGATTTCATCGACCATCTCGATGCTCCAAATGTCGTTCTAACCACTGACCCGGCGGCGGCGGCAAAAAATGCTGACGTCATCAACACAGACGTTTGGCTATCAATGGGACAGGAGGGGCAAGATGAAAAAGAGGCCCTTTTTGGCAACTACCAAGTTAACGAAAATCTTCTTTCCCACTGTGCTCCCAACCACATCGTCCTGCATTGCTTGCCAGCCTACAGAGGCAAGGAAATCAGCGAAGAGACTCTGGAAGCGCATGCTACCACCATTTTCCAACAAGCAGAAAATCGCCTCCACGCCCAGAAAGCGGTCCTCGCAACTCTCGTCGAATGATCACACGGGAAGTCGTTAAGGCCTGGCAATTTTTTCGGGAGCAAGGGTTCAAGAAAACCCTTCTTGCGCGTAAAGCGCCCTTCCTGATCCAATTTGGAAAGTATGCCATTTGTGGTGTCCTCTCGGTATTAGTACTCGCCCTCGTGATCTACCTCGGTGAGACCCTGGCTCCGCAATTCTTTACAAACAGACTTCCAAATAGAACTGTCGCATGGAACACAGCGATTTTACATTTCATCGCCTTCATTCCATCAAACTTCGCAGCTTACGGGCTCAATCGATGGCTCGTCTTCACTCCCGGACGACACTCTAGAAAAAAAGAACTCACTCTTTTTACGATCATCTCGCTTCTAAGCTTTTCAATTGGAGAAATATTTCCATTCTGGCTAATTAACCACTTGGACCTTCCGCGTCCTATCGTTCACTTTTCCTTCATCTTCTCTTCGGCCATGGTCAACTTCATCTGCCGTAAATTTCTCGTCTTCGAGAACTAGTGCAAGCCGCTCGAGCCTGCCTTCTTTCATTCAAACAGAAAGCCCCAGAGGCTTATTTCATTCTTCTTTTTTTTGGCGGAGAAAGCTTGGTTTTTGGTCGAGATAATTTTCCATCACCATTTCGGTGAAGGGATCGAAAGGTTCATATCCGTTTTCAAAATTGCGATTTAAGATCACGGACTTGACCTGACCCTCAGCCCAAACGTAGCTAAGGAGTGGATTAGTCCACCCCCAATGGTCGATATTTCCATGGTCAGCCGGATCAACAAAACCCTTTTCCTCTTTTAAAATCGCCTGAAATTCATCCTTGAAGGCTACCCAACTTTGGAGGTGTCTGACATACAACAAGGAGAGACCGACAATAACGAGGGAGACAGAAAGAGCTAATTCCTTAGTCAATTTCAAACGCGAAAGACTGAATAAAAAAGTGATTAACATTAATAAAGGTAACACTGTTAAAGTAAGTGTTCTTGTCGAGAAGGAGATCCCACCCATGATCCCGGGCGAAAGCAGGGAAATCCCGCCAATAATGAGTGGGACAATCCAAGCCGCCAGCAGTAGACGAGATGATGAGAAGATGATCCCAGCCGTATTCAAGATGACGCAAGAGATTCCAATCCAAGGATAGGGATGCGCTAGAGATGCTAGAATCGCCCCGAGAAAATGCCCACGGTTCTCAAGATCGCGCGGAAAAAGAATCCACGTCGCAGCAATCACTACTGAGGCCAAAGCCAAACCTGCTAACACCCCACTCCCCCATCGCTCGCGGGGATTCTTTTCAAGCCAAGATCGAAAAGCAAAAATGAAAGTAAAGATCACACCTGAAACCAAAGCCGTTTCATAAAGCTTCAGATGGGCCACTAGAAGCAAAGCGGTCAGGAACTGCTCTAAGACCGTGAGCCGCCGGCGCAAGATCCCAAAATAAAAGATAGGCCAGACTATTAAGAGGAGGGTGAGGTGCTCACCATAAATGAGACACCACGATGAAAAGTTAAGGCTAGCCATGGAGATCAGAAGGAAAAAAATCAGAGCCGGCCTCTCGCGAGTAGCATAGAGTGAAAGAGCAAAAGAAAGAATCCATGGGAACCAAACCCCCAAACCAAAAAATATCTCTAAAGCGTCTAAGTCAGTGACTCCAGAGCGGACAGCAAGCACAAGGGGCCATTGGGTAAGATATTCAGCATGGGCGCGAGAAGGAGCGACATTAGTGAAAGTCGCATTATCGAGGATAATCGCGAAGTAAAAGGACCCATCGCTTGCGAAGTAAGTATCTGCGGAAAACCCAATCCAAAGAGCTGCTGAAATCACAGTAAACAATGCAATCGCTAGCCCCCGGATTCTCCGGGGAGATAATGAAATCGATACAGAAAACACATTCATTACAAAGATTTCTCAACCCCCACTTTTTCCGCCACCAAAAACTCAGGTCGGCCCTTCACCTCGGTATAAATCCGATTAAGATACTCCCCAATCACTCCCAAAAAAAGCAACTGGACTCCCCCTAAAAATAAAATGATTACAATCGTCGCGGCAAAGCCGGGCACGATGGGCAAACCCATTTCTCGGAAAGGGTCGGGATACAACTTCTGAATAACGAAGAACATGGCTCCCAAGGCTGAGAAAAGCGATACCATCAGACCTACGAAAGATGCCAAACGCAACGGGACGCCACTGAAAGAAAAAAGTCCGTCGCTCGCTAAACCTAACAACTTTTTTAAAGTATATTTGGGCTCTCCCGCAAAACGCTCACTGCGCTCGTATTCCAGCCCCACTTGCCGAAACCCCGACCATGCCCGCAAACCACGAAGAAAGCGATTCTTCTCGGGAAAGGCCACGAGAGTATCAACCACCTTGCGATCCAACAGGCTGAAGTCACCCGAATCGAGAGGGAAATCTTCAATATCGGTCATCGACTTCATCAAGCGATAAAAACAAAAATAAGCAACCCGCTTGAAGATCCCTTCCTTTCGTTTTTTGCGCACCGCATAAACCACTTCAAAACCCTCACGCCACTTCTTGATCAAATCAGAAATTAACTCAGGCGGATCTTGAAGATCAGCATCGATGATCGCCACAACTTCGCCTGTAACAGATTCCAAACCCGCCGAAACAGCAGCTTGATGGCCAAAATTCCTACTTAAAATCACGAGTTTCCACCGTGGGGTTTTTTCGTTCTGCTCGCGGAGTAGCTTGACCGTGCGATCACTCGAACCATCGTCTATACATACGATCTCGTAATTTTTAGGCCAATTCTCCGACACCTTTTCGATACGCTCAAAGAGAGCCGGCAGCGAATCCTCTTCGTTATAACACGGGACGATCACACTCAGTGAATTGGGGCACTCTTTCATAAACTGGACATGATCTTTAACACCCGAGAACCTGCCAAGCAATCCCTCACAGCCCCTCAGTAACTACATTAAACTTAGAGAACAACCTCTCAGGGGCATCAGGAAACTTTTGGCGTAACAAATCCAACCACTCTGACGGCTTTTCACGTAGCATAATACTACCATCCGGCCCAATGATATCATCGAGATGAATCTCCTCTGGCGGACCATAGGAAAAAGGATTTTCCCATACAAAGGTCGCCACCCATCCATCACGATACCAAGCCATGCAAACTCCGCTCACCCCGGTATTACAGGCGAAAGACATCTGTGTTCTTTCCCCATCAGAAGCCTTTAGAAGTGAACGGCCCAGCATCCCCGGAACCTGAGGAAGATCGAACAAATCGCGCAAACTCGGTAAAAGATCTAAATGCGAAGCAGAAGCTTGAGGTGGGGCTTCCACTCCCTTTGGCCATTTAATCAGTATCGGAACCTGAGTCTGGGCCGGCAGGAGTGAGGAACTATGAAACCAACTCCCATTTTCATAGAACTCTTCTCCATGATCCCCAGTTACTATGATCACACTATCATCATATCGCCCCTGCTTTTTTAGCTCCGTAACGAATTCCTTCACTTGTAAATCGACCCAAGCCACTGAGTTGTGATAGCGTCTTTTAATTGAGGCAATATCCTCGTCGCTCGGAAAACCCGGAATACCTGCCTCGTCGTAATAATCAGCATAAGGCGGTTCAAAATCTTCATGCCATCGGTATCCGTAGTGAGTAGAATCGAGAGCAATGAAGTGAAAATTCCCGCTGGAAGGAGCCAACTTCAAAGCCTCTACCGTTGAAGTAAACGAAGTCTTCTCACGTTGCGGGATCTGATCATAGTAATCTTGCCAATGGATGTCACCTGCAGGCGATTGCTCATACACTTCAAATAATTCCTGATTCGTTCCGAAACTTGTCGCCCCCATATTTCGATACGAAAGGTCACAAACCGTTCTAATTCCCATCCGGTAATCTGCTTGTTTGAGTTGGAGGAACCAGAAGGGCGTCTCGAGCTTACTTTCCCTAACCGATGCAGCCTTTTCTCCCGGCCAAAAGACTGGAAGAGATCCGTGAAAAAGGCCATACCACGATAAGGCTGTTGAATTCGAGGAAGCCCAGGTGGTCCCAATCTTTTGGCATTCTTTGTCGCGGAAATCTGCAAGGAAAGGAGCATGTTCCGGCGCGATCGCATCCTGCCGAGTGCTCTCCACCATGATGATGAATATATCGGGACGCTTAACCTTCCCATCGCCCCCAAGGACACCCTCTCTCTCCTCAAACAGCGCTTTAGGGTGAAAGCTAACATCAAACTGAGCCACGCCCAAAGGTGGCTCAAAACCCGCGATTACATGGACGTCATAAACGTTATGCCCCCATCTCAGGGCATTTCGTGATTTCCAACTTGTTCCAACTGCCTTCTCAGCCCAAACCCCCCCCCAAAGCCCGCAAAGAAAAACCAAAAGAATCCAACGTGGCATTTTGAGCCAAGAAATCCAGTTGCGAGCAGCCAGCCAGTGAAAGAGAAGATAAAAGATCCACACCACTAAGAAGAAGCTTAGCACCACTGCCCATGGAGGAGCCGGAACGCCACTTGAAGCAAGATTAGATCCAAGATCAAAGCTCCCCATCTCATCCAATTGGTTGAGCAAATTGATGATTGGATTCTTCCAATACAGAATTGCCACAAAATCAGCCAACATCACAAAGGGCAAAAACGCCGCCACAACCCATGGCCATCGACGCATTTTTTTTGGAGCCAGAGCTCCTGACAAACTGCAAGCTAACCAATAAACCCCAACGATGACTGCACCAGTAAGAACACGTCCCAACATCGTGCTCACCTTCTCAATGGGCGTAAAGCGGAAGCCTTCTAAAAAGAGGTAGTTGTGAAATCCAAAAACCCCCACCGAAACAATAAACCACATCCAATGGAACTGGTGGCGCTCGGCACACCAGAGGCGAAAACTCCCTATCATTGTGCGCCCCGAAAGCTTTAACCAAATCAGACCACCAAGAGCAGAACCATTAAGCGCCCACCAAATCGACCGGATTACATTATCGCCAAACTTGCCGGCCTCGAGAACCCATGGAGCACGTGGACCATTGAAGCCAAGTGCCACAAAAAATGGCAGCAAGGCCAGCGCCATCCCCCCCAACCAAAAGGGACCATGCCAGCGTTCACTCAATTTCCGGTTCATCACGAATCCGCCGAAGCGGGAGAGAGTAATAACATGGTTACCTATCCATAGCAACATTCCCGCCATTTCAGGAAGCGGCATCTTGTATAACTAAGCAGTCCGTTTGATGCTCAGCTTACTTTTTGAGAGAGATGATCGCGGTGGCCGCCATTTCAGGATCAAGCCGCTGTTTGAAAGACTGTTGAATCGCCTCCTGAGTTCTTGCCACCTTTCCATTATAAGCCTCCTTGTCATCCAAAAAAACTTTTACGGGTTCATCAAGATCCAACAGTTTGTCATTCAGAAACAGAGTCAGAGGAGTTTTACCAGCACCTTTGATCACAATCTCTTGGCCCTTTACCGAAGCAATAACCACATCTTTCGGTTTTCCGCCTAGCCAATAAAACCGCTCCGAACGCTTCCCTGATTTTCCCCAAATTACCTTTTGAGGCCAAGCCTTCCGAGTCTTGGTTGCCATCCACGGAACTGCCTCAGCATCCTTCTTTTTCATCCAATGCCCCATCTCCGGGTAAATGGTGACTTTGTGCTCATAGCATCCTTGTTCTTTTTGAAGTTTTGCCAATTTTTCACCCCATTGTGCCGCGACTTCATTTCGCTTATATGCCGCATCCTTCCCCCCCATATAAATCCGGAAAGGTAGATTGCAGAGTCCATCCGCTGTCGCGTCATTTGGATGACCCGCCATCATAGTTGCTGCACCAAAACGGTCTGCCAAACGTGGAGCAAGCTGATAGACTCCATCACCCCCAGCCGAATAACCCATTAAGTATACCCGATTCGGATCAACACCCTTCAGAGCCACCATGTCTTCGATGAGTCTCGAGAACAGCTCATCAATGTGCCACTCGTGCCATAAATTCCATGTATCACTTGGTGCCCTAGGCGCAACATACCAACCTTCCTTAGGAACGTAGAGTTGAATTTGATTATTCCATTGCTGGTCATTCACCCGGGTTGGGGCGCCTCCTCCTCCATGCATCGAAATATAAAGCGCACGCTTCCCTCGCTCAACCTCGCCATAAAGTTTACCCACGCATTTCATCTTCTTCTTCGCCGCCTTGATTTCGAAGTATTTAAATCCATCCTTCACCTCTCTCATCTTAAGCTCGCGCTTCGCCACCATTTCCTCAAACGTCTCAGCTACTATCTTTGATGCTGCTTCCTTGGTCAACTCGGCTCGAACCACCCCAAAAAGGGCCCCGATACAGCAAATCAAAAATTTCATGGGAAAAGAATGCCCTCGTAATCAAGGCGATGCCAATTTTTTCTGTTATCCGCACAAGATTTCCAAAAGAATTTTGGAATGGATATTTCACCAACGCCTGTGCCATAATCGCGACTAGAATCCTCGTTTCAATGATTTAGGAATTAAGAATTGGATCGATCCAAAGACGGAGCTTCAGATCACCGATGATACCACTGATATTTCACGCCTTCAAAACCTCTCACACGATTCGGATTTTCCCGTGAGAAAATACAAGCCAAATAGGCTAACATTCAGCCTTCAGAAAGAATCATCATGATACCCAAACAGAAAATCGGAATCATCGGGAGCGGCTTCATTGTTAATGACTGCCACCTCCCAGCTTACCGAACACTCGGACTGAATATTACTGCTATCGCGTCACGAACGAATGAAAATGCCAGAAAGACTGCGAAACTTCATAAAATTCCCAAGGTCCACGAAAACATAGAGGCCCTCCTCGATGATTCCTCTATCGAAATCCTAGACATTGCAGTCCCTCCTCAACATCAACCCGACCTTATCCTTGCGGCCTGCCAGCGGGGAACAGTGAAAGGTATTCTTGCTCAAAAGCCCCTCGCTCTAGACTACGCCACCGCTCGCGACTTGGTCGAGACATGCAAAAACAAAGGAATTATCCTCGCAGTAAACCAAAATATGCGCTTCGACCCTTCAGTGCTCGAAGCATCTTCACTCCTCAACGAGGGTCGATTTGGAGATGCGGTCTTCACCACCATCACCATGCGCGGAATTCCTCACTGGCAACCTTGGCAAGCTGAACTTGAATCCGCTACACTCAAAATTATGTCGATTCATCATCTCGACTGCCTCCGCTACTGGCATGGCAATCCTGAAGCGATCTATTGCAGCACCCGCCCTGACCCACGCACCACCTTCCCACACCACGACGGCATTTGCACTAGCATCCTCGAGTATTCCGATGGCTTCCGCGCAATCATAATCGACGATGTTTGGACCGGTCCTGCTCATGAAGGTTGCCCGTCTGACATTCATATTGAGTTCCGTATTGAAGGTACCAAAGGGCTTGCTATAGGTGAAATTGGCTGGTGTCAGGATCCTTACACCACTCCTTCAACTTTGCGCCATGCAGCCATCGGGGACTCAAAATTCACTGAAGCAAACCTCAAAGGCAGCTGGTTTCCCGATGCCTTCGGCGGCACCATGCTTGACCTGCTCCGTGCTGTCAAACTGCAGGCCCCACCAACCTTAAGCGGATGTGATAATTTAAAAACAATCGCCTTGGTGGAAGCCGCCGTTCTGAGCTCAACTGAAAAACGGCGTGTTCTTCTCGACGAAATCCTCCAAACTTAAGATCTTCACCTCATGAAACTTGGAATTATAAACAGTGCGTTCAGCCAAGCCGGCGTCAACACCGTCACCGGCTTGGAGCATATTGCACGAATTGGATTCGACTCCGTCGATATATTCACGGAACCATCGATGATCTCAGCTGATGAGATATCTGAGATTACTAAAACCTGCAAAGCCCACAACCTCCCCATCTTTTCTCTCCCTGTCGTTGCGATAGGCCTTATCGACTTTAATGACCCGGTCCGCGAATACCATATCGCCCGCTGCAAGGAGTTCATTGATCTCGCAGCCCGTTGGGGCGCCAAAAACATCCTCCTAGTCCTTGGTGAATATATTTGGCAGCGCGAGGTCATTACCCCGGAAGAACAGTGGCGCTGGGGCCTCGAATCTTGCCGCATTCTAGGTGATTATGCCGAAAACCAAGGGATCGATATTGCACTCGAGCTTGAACCTTTTCGCCTCAGCCTCCTAAACAGCATCGATGAAATGTCGCGCTTCGTCCGTGAATGCGACCATCCCCGCGTCAAAGCTAACATTGATATTTCTCATCTCGTTCTTGCTGACAATGGCCCCGAGGAAGTTTGCAAACTTGATGGGCAAGCCATCCATGTTCACATCAGTGATTGTGATGGAAAAGTTCATGGCGATCTCCCGCCAGGACGGGGAGTTGTGAAATTTGCGCCATATTTACAATCGATCAAAGACCTGAAGATCGATGGAGCTATCTCTATCGAACTTGAATACTCACCCGATCCAAAGCGTATTGTGGAGTGGGTGGAAGAAGCATATAATGAAACTTCGCGCCTCATGGATCAGGTTGGCCTCAGGGGATAGTAAATTTCAAATCATACCAGGCATCTCAAAACCAAGGGATCAGGCCACATTAACTAATCTGTCGGCTTTCCATCTGAACCACCCTAGTTCTCGGATGGCAAATTGGGCCGGTCTGGCTGAAGCCGAACCCTGCTGGCCAAGGCTGGACGACAACAAAGAAAGTGATCAGTAAAAAGAATTCACTATTCTTTGGTCCATAAAAAAGACTGCCATAGTTGGCAGTCTCAAAAACAAAGTGGTCGGGGAGACAGGATTCGAACCTGCGACATCTGGTTCCCAAAACCAGCGCTCTACCAAGCTGAGCTACTCCCCGTCACTTCAAGGGCGGGAAACTGTGTCAGACAGCGACATTTGGCAAGCCGAAATCTCTGACTTTCCACAAAAATCCTCCCCTCTACTTAGCAACAGCACCAAAAGTCCCTCCCTTCCCTAAAACTTGCCTCATTGGCCAATTCTCTGATTTTGAATCGCCCACCACCGGCTCCCACTGCTGCCAGTAAAATAGAATCCCGCCAGCGGCGCCCGAATTCCTCCGGGCCCGCGATTGGGGCTCCTTGACACGTACTCCCAATCCTCTTGGGACTCACCTCAAAATACCCCCGCACATTAATTCCCCTCGAAATTAACTCGCGTCCCAATACCTTTCCAATCGGTCCGGCTCCTGAAATCACCACTCCCTTCTTCCGGATTTCTGGAAGGCGAGCCAAGGCATCGGCTTTTAATGCCAGCATCATCTTGTGTTCAAATCGCGAATCGCTTCGGGTCAACCGATTCGGTCGATCGTACCAATCATAGAGCAACTCCGGTATCTTTCCAAACCGTGCGCCATGCTCCAGCAAGCGCAGCCATAAATCGTAATCCTCTGCAAAACCGTTCCGCAGATACCCCCCTGTCTCCTCAAACAACCTCTTCGTCATCATTACGGTGGGTTGCACAACCGGACTCTCAACGAATCGCTCCCGCGAAACCTTCTCTGGAGTGTCCAAACCATTCACCCAATCAACATACCGGTGCATTCCATCACCCATCGCGTCCTTAAGCGAAATTCCGCAACTCACCACCTCACACTCACCTACCTCCAGCAACTCAACCTGCTTTTCAATCCTTGTGGAGTCACACCGATCATCCGCATCCATCCTCGCCAACCACCTTCCTCGACTTTTAGAGACCGCTAGGTCGAGCGCATTCAATAAGCTCGGTTTATTCCCCAAATCGATCACCCTGAGTCGTCGATCCTTTCGACCCAAAAAATCACCTCTCACAAATTCGGGACAACCGTTCAAAACCGCCACCACCTCCAGATTTTCGTAGGTCTGGCCGAATAAATCATCAAGAGCCAGACCCGCATCAGAAACTCCAGGGCCGACCGGAAAAACTACTGACACCAAATCGCTCATCTAGAAGCTCCCACTCGCGCTTACCCTACCCTGCTCATCGACCGAAAGCGTCAGCGGGCGTCAACACACTTCGCAGTCGTAATCTATCTGACCACCATAATCCTCGGGTGCCACCATCGAAATGGTAAACCACTCGCCGCAAGATGGACATTGGACCTCGTTGTCGTTCATATTTAAATAATCCACCCGATCTGGTGGATCGGCAACCGTTTCTTTCTCTGCCCTAAAATCGAAATCCTAGCCTACAAAAGCTTTCAATTCTCCTTATGAATGTTGCGACCTCTCACCTGATCAAAGACAATGAATGTGAAAAATCCTTACTGCCACCAGACAACTTTCGCTATCACGACAGAAAATTTGATTCGATATGCAATGGCGGCCACGTCATCAAAAACTCCTAACTTATTTCAAACGGAAAATAAAAGGAATGGCCGTTTTCGTTGACACCCCTTGCCCAGCAACATTCTTAGCTGGTATAAACCGGTAGAGTCTTGCCGCATTCAAAGCCGCTGCATCTAGCAATCCATTTCCACTGCTTGATCCCACCCTGGCATTTGAAACGCGTCCAGAAGGCGTCACCACTACTAAAACGATTACCTTACCTTCAATACCTGATCGCCGCGCCAAACTAGGGTAGACGGGTGAACTGCGGAAAACCACCTTCGCAGAGCTTGGATTACTTTTAGAAGGAGACTTTCGAACCACCTGCGGTTCGGGTTTTACCTCAGGCTTCTTTTCTTCATCCCAAGGTTCAAAAGTTTCATCAGACCAAGCGAGGTCGTCCATCAAAGGTATTTCTTCAAGTTCGGGAGCAGGAATAGCTCTGGGTGACTGCACAAATTGCTGCTCAAGCGGAACAAATGAAACCGGAGCTTCAGAAACACTCGGAGAAAATTCGTGATTTTTCGAAACTTCTTCTACTTTCTCCAACTTTTCCCTCTCCTTTGAATACTCGACGACCAGTTCACTCGGTTCAACAATTTGAAGAGCTGTGACAAGGGAGATTGAGATAATTGCCAAGATCCCAAAAAGAGCGCCAACAATTAAAAATGAAACAATCAACGAAACCAAAAACTCCCGAAAAAATGGTCGCTCCATTTCAAGAATCGGACGTCCTTCTTCCATAACGATAATACTTCTCTTTAAATCTCTATAATTAACGCTGCGAGAAAGTAAGATTGACCGTCAGTTTAGAGATTCTTCCTAAGTTGCCCTTCTTAGAACGATCGTTTATCTAAAAACAGAGGGACGAATTCACAGAGTGAAAGCAACTTCAAAAATCTGAGTTAATGCAATTTTATTGCAATAATAAAATCACATGGATCCTTTGACGTCTGGGGGGGGGCCGGGGATGAAACTTTATATCTTAAAATTATTAGCTTAA
>MDTB01000520.1_pt1 | contig 49943 bp, 47 predicted proteins | sample 811161 | NCBI WGS metagenome assembly MDTB01 (sample SAMN05326650, study PRJNA326480) | marine metagenome | isolation source: seawater | place: Mediterranean Sea | collected 2009
CATTGGCGGGCATGTCACGGTAGAGGACTTCGCTATTTTGGGCGGCTTGGCAGGTGTCCATCAGTTTTCGCGTGTGGGTGCGCATAGCTTTGTCGGCGCGGGCAGTCTGGTCACGGAAGATGTTATCCCGTTTGGAATGGTAAGCGGCAACCGCGCCGTTTTGGGCGGGCTCAATCTTGTCGGGCTAAAGCGGCGCAATTTTGATCGCGACCAGCTAAACGGTTTGCGCCACGCCTATAGGGATGTGTTTGTCGGCAGCGATGGTGCGTTTCAACAGCGTGTGGCAAGTGCCAAAGAAACTTATGCCGAAAATGCGCTGGTTCAGCAGATGATCGCTTTCATCCTGGTTGAGAAAAACCGTGGTTACTGCCTCGCAAACCCTTCACAATTGGGGGACTAATTGTCTTCACATGAACCCGTTGGTCTTTTAGTTGGCGGCGGATTGCTGCCGCGCCGCGTGATGGAAGCCTTGCACGCGAATGGCCGGGCCGTATTTGCAATCGGCATCAATGGTGAAGTTTCTGACGAAATCGCCAGCGATATGGATAATTGGATTGATATCGGCCATTTGCAGCGCGCGCGTGACCTGATGCGCGCCGCGGGCGTGCGAGAATTTGTTTGTATTGGTGGGGTACAACGGCCTGATTTGGGTGGCATGCAATTTGATGAAGGTGGCATGTGGTTCGTCCAACGTGTTCAAAAGCATGTGGCGCGCGGTGATGATGTATTGTTGCGGGTTTTGTTGGAATATTTTGAGCAGCAGGGTTTTGAGATTCTCTCGGCTGGTGATTTGTTGCCGCCGCAACGGGATTTGAACGGGGTATTAACCCACGCGACCGCGACCGCTCATAGTGATGATGTTGCCCGCGCCATTGAGGTTGCCCGACATATCGGGGCACTCGATATCGGGCAGGCCGTCGTCGTCGCCCGCGGTGTTATATTGGCGGTTGAGGGACCGGAAGGTACCGATGCGATGTTGTCGCGCGTGGCTGGTTTGTCGCTCGGCATACGAGGCTCAGCTAATGATAAGAGTGGTGTGCTGGCAAAATGTCCAAAGCCTCAGCAAGACCGGCGCGTAGATTTACCTGCGCTCGGGCCGCAAACCATACAGGGCGCGATAAACGCGGGTCTCGCCGGTATCGTGTTTGAGCCGGGCGGGGTTTTGATTGAAGCGCTGGACACATGCATTGAATTGGCGAACCGTGAAGGCATATTCCTTCTCGGTCTGTCTCCGGAGGAAGCGTGAGTAAGCCGCACATTATGATTGTCGCGGGCGAAACGTCCGGCGACCTTCTGGGGGCTGATCTTATGCGTGCATTATGTGCCGCCCAGCCGGATACGAAATTTAGCGGTGTCGGCGGACCAGCCATGTCGCGGGCAGGCTTTTCTTCCTTATTCGATATGTCGGAGATTGCGATTATGGGGCTTGGGCCTATTCTGGCTAATCTGCGGCGGCTCTTTGGTCTGGCAGATTTAACAGTCGCGCATGCGTGCGAAACGCAACCTGATATTGTGGTGTTGATCGACAGTCCGGAGTTTAATCACCGGGTCGCGGCGCGCATCAAGAAACGCTTTCCAGACGTGCCGATTGTTTGCTATGTCGCGCCATCGGTCTGGGCATGGCGGCGTGGGCGAGCGCGCAAAATGGCGGCTCATTTCGATGCGGTTCTCGCTCTATTCCCGTTTGAAACCCAAGTGTTTAAAGCGCTATCCGGGCCGCCCTGTCATTTTGTAGGGCATCCGATTATTGGCCGGGTTGAGAGGTTGGGGCAAATACCAGATTTCCGCAAGCAACACGGTCTTGGAGCCGATATTCCGTTATTATGCGTCCTGCCGGGCAGCCGCATGAGTGAAATACGCAAAATAGGCCCAGCGTTTTGGGAGACGCTTTTGCGGATCGAGCGTCGCGTGGAGGATTTGGCGGTTGTAATTCCTGTTTTGCCGCATACACGCGAAGTTGTGCACGATATGTTTGTTGGAGGGCCGTTCTCTCCTATCCTCGTTGAAGATGAGGGTGAGAAATGGGCCGCGTTTAAGGCCGCCAATGCTGCCTTGGTGTCGTCGGGCACAGCCACGCTTGAACTTGGTATGGCGGGGTTGCCTAGCGTGGTCGGTTATCGAATGGGGAAAATACTGACTGCGTTTGTGTTGCGATCATTGCGTGTGCCGTCTGCGGTTATAGTCAATTTGGTTCTGGATAAGCCAGTAATGGAGGAGTTTTTGGCCGATCGTTGCGACCCTGACTTTTTGACACCTGCTGTTCACAAACTGTTGGTCGATAAAGACCTTAACGCTGAAAAACGTCGGCAACTTGCTGCACTTCCTGAGGAGCTGGGCGCGCATGATGCACCTCCTGATGCGCGTGCGGCGGGGATCATTCACGAATTAATGCGTCAGACTTAATTTAGCGGCTGGCAATATCGGTATAATCGCGTTTGGCTGATCCGATGTAGAGTTGGCGCGGACGACCAATACGCTGGCTTGGATCTTCGACCATCTCGTTCCACTGAGCAACCCAACCAACAGTTCGAGCGAGTGCAAATAACACCGTGAACATGGTGGTCGGGAAGCCCATCGCTTTCAGTGTGATGCCTGAATAAAAATCAATATTCGGGTACAGCTTCTTCTCAACGAAATATTCATCGTTGAGGGCAATGCGTTCCAATTCCATAGCCACATCGAGCAGCGGGTCGTCTTTGATGCCAAGCTCGCCCAGAACTTCGTGACAAGTCTTTTGCATTACGCGCGCGCGGGGGTCGTAATTTTTATAAACGCGGTGGCCAAAGCCCATCAAACGGAATGGATCGTCTTTGTCTTTTGCGCGATTTACATATTGGGGAATATTTTCTACCGAGCCAATTTCGGATAGCATGTCGAGCGCGGCCTCATTTGCCCCGCCATGCGACGGCCCCCACAAGCAGGCAATGCCAGCAGCGATGCAGGCAAACGGGTTGGCTCCAGACGACCCGGCGAGGCGGACCGTTGATGTGGACGCGTTTTGCTCATGATCGGCGTGCAGAATAAAGATGCGGTCCATAGCCCGCGCAAGTGTCGGGCTGATATTCATTTCTTCGCACGGGACGGAAAAGCACATATGCAGGAAGTTAGATGAGTAATCCAAGTCATTGCGCGGATAGACGAAAGGTTGGCCGATTGAATATTTATAGGCCATGGCTGCAATAGTTGGGATTTTCGCGATCAACCGACGACTGGCAATTTTGCGTTGCTCGGGATCGTTAACATCAGTGCTGTCGTGATAAAAGGCAGACAGAGCACCGACCACGCCAACCATAATCGCCATGGGGTGCGCATCACGACGAAACCCGTGGAAGAACCGATCCATTTGCTCGTGCAGCATTGTGTGGCGTGTAATCGCGGTTTCAAATTCATCGAGCTGTTGGCGGCTCGGTAGTTCGCCGTTCAGCAGCAGATAGCATGTCTCCACAAAATTGCCTTTTTCCGCCAGCTGTTCGATCGGGTAGCCGCGGTGCAAAAGCGTGCCTTCCTCGCCATCGATATAGGTGATAGATGACTGGCAGCTTGCCGTAGACGTAAAACCCGGATCATAGGTGAATTGGCCGGTTTTGGCGTATAGCGAGGATACGTCAATGACGCTTGGTCCAACCGTGCCCTCATTGATGCCAAAATCATACGTTATGCCAAGGCTATCAAGGCCGGCCACTTTTGCATCATCTGCGCTCATAGCAATGCTCCAAGTTTATGCTGTGTTTAGAATTTGATATTGTCATAGCACATCACCTTGAAAATCGCCAGTATGCGCGCACTTTATTGTGATATTTGATCGTCAATTCGTCCCAAAACCTCTGTTTTATCCAGGAGCGCCACAACGTCGAAAATACCCGGTGATGTTGGTGTGCCGGTTAAGGCTGCGCGCAGGGCAGGGGCGATATCACCCAGCTTTAGCGCATTTTCGTCCAAAAATGCGCGAATTTCGGTTTCGATATCAGCCTTGTTCCAGTTTTCTAGGGCACCAAGGCGGTCCGCTAGAGCTATGAGGCGCGGGCGCGTATCATCGTTTAGTGCTTCTGCGGCTTTCTCGGAAAGGGAAATTGGTCGTTGGACGATTAGAAACTGGGCAATTTCAGCTATTTCGAACAAAGTTTTGGCGCGCTCTTTGAGAACCGGCATCGCGGTTTCAAGAATTTTTTGGCGCGGCGATAATTCTGGCGCAATGCCGCAGACAAGGGCGGCGAGCGCGACGTCGTCGCACTGGCGTATATGGTGTCCATTGACGTTTTCAAGCTTGGTCATATCGAAGCGGGCCGGAGATTTGCCGATCGCGTCCAGTCCGAACCATGAAACGAATTCTTCCGTAGAAAAAATCTCGTCATCACCATGGCTCCAGCCTAGGCGGGCGAGATAATTCCGCATAGCTTCGGGTAAAAGCCCCATATCGCGATATGCATCAACTCCCAAGGCGCCGTGGCGCTTGGATAATTTTGCGCCATCACTGCCGTGGATCAGCGGGACATGGGCAAATTCTGGCACATGCCAGCCTAGCGCCGCGTAGATTTGTGCTTGACGCGCGGCATTGGTCAGGTGGTCGTCGCCGCGAATGACATGGGTAACGCCCATATCGTGATCATCAACAATAACTGACAACATATAAGTCGGTGTCTGGTCCGAGCGCAGGATGATGAGGTCGTCCATTTGATCATTACTGAATGTCACCGTGCCTTGCACATGATCGGTAATGACGACCTCACCTTCTTGGGGCGCACGAAAACGTACGACGTAAGGCAGGTCGTCTGGTGCTTCGGCAGGATTGCGGTCGCGCCACGTGCCGTCATAGCGCGGCGGTTTGCCGGCGGCGCGAGCTGTCTCTCGCATCGCTTCTAATTCTTCCGCCGTGCAATAGCATTTATAGGCGTTGCCTCTAGCCAGCAGAGTTTCGGCCACAGCCGCGTGGCGCGCGGCGTTCTTATGCTGGAAAACCGGAGTATCGTCTACCTCAAGGCCTAGCCATGCCATGCCGTCGAGAATGGCATCGATGGCGGCGTCGGTCGAACGCGCCCGATCAGTATCTTCAATGCGCAGCAAAAACCGGCCCCCATGGTGGCGCGCAAAGGCCCAATTAAAAAGAGCCGTACGCGCACCGCCAATATGCAAAAACCCAGTCGGGGAAGGCGCAAATCGCGTGACAACATGATCGGTAGCCATATGGTTATCTCCTGCACAAACGGTTTCACTTGCCGGTTTCACGTACCGGTTCCAATAGCCAGTTTAATCCGCAACCTGTGATGCGTGGTGCCGCACTGAACAGGCCGCCAATACTTGGGCTAAGTAACACAAATTCAAATATTTCAACAGTGCCGCGCCGGTACGGGTTGGTTGGTCTTCTCTTGAATGATACCAGACATTTTTTCCTGTTTTTACCCGTGGCTTTTGCGCTGGGCATCGCAGCGTATTTCGCGTGGCCGACGGAGCCGTCAATTCTATCGGGGCCATCTGTGCGGTATCTGGCTTTGTTGCCTATTGTTCTGCTTGCCGGTGGTTTCATTTCAGCACAAACACGCGCAGGGCAAGGTGCCCGGGCGGGGTCGGTTTTCTGCGCGTGCATGATTGCCGGTGCAATTTGGGCAAAGGGGCACACAAGTCATGCAGCCAATGTGTGGGAAACGCCTGCCGTTCCCGTGGGGGGCATCGAAACGCGAATTTCGGGGCAGGTTGACATGTCCGAACAGCGCTGGCGCGGTGGCGAGGTTAACATGAGCGTCTATGCCGCCGACCTGCTGGAAAAACCGCACCGGCCTTTTCGCGCGCGGTTGTTCTCAAGCAAGGATATCGCGCAACTGGCCGCGCCTGGATGCCATGTTGAGCTGGATGTGCGGTTGCAGGGGCTTGGCACGCCCCTGACGGATGGTGGCTATGACCCCAGATTCCCGGCCTATTTTGAAGGTTTGCGGGCGCGTGGGTTTATTAGAGATATTGTCTCCTTGTCATGCGAAACGGGTACTTGGCGTCACCGGTTGGCTCGTTTGCGGCAGAATATGGCAGGTGAGATCCGCACGCATTTGCCGCCCCGGACGGGCGGGGTTGCAACAGCGCTCATCACGGGGTTGCGCGGTGGCATATCGCCCGCCATTCGCGACACATTTCGCGATAGTGGGCTGGCGCATGTTCTGGCGATATCTAGTCTGCATATGGCGCTTTTCGCCGGCACGGTGTTTGCCCTGTTCCGGTTTCTCTGCGCGCTGTTCCCGGGGTTCGCACAGCGTTATGACATCCGCCGGTTGAGTGCGTGTCTTGCGCTGGCGGCGGCGATTGCCTATCTCGCAATATCGGGTGCCAGCTATGCGACCCAGCGCGCGTTTATCATGATCGCGCTGATGTTCATCGCCATCCCTCTGGGTCGTCAGGCACTCACCATGCGAAATGTGAGCTGGGCGGCATTGTTGGTGTTGCTGATAAATCCTCATGCTGTGATGCAGGTGGGTTTTCAAATGTCGTTTGCGGCTGTGATTGTTCTCATCGGCTTTTTCGAAGCATGGCGGCGGCGGCAGGCTCAGGAAACTGATGTGTCTCGCCCTAATGTGTTTAGCTCCCATTTGGTTGGTTGGAGGGTGGTGATACGCAGTCTCGCGCGGGCGCGGGTTTATGTTTTTGGTCTCATTCTAACCAGCTTGTTGGCGGGCGGTGCGACTGGTGTGCTGGCACTTATTCATTTCAATCAGATGGCAAAGTTCGGGCTTGCTGGAAATCTTATCGCCATGCCGGTTTTCGGCATGATGGTCATGCCCGCCGCGTTTGTGTCGGTCGTCTTGATGCCGTTCGGCTTGGCGGCGGGGCCGCTCTGGGTCATGGGTGTTGGGATCGATTGGATTATCATGGGCGCACAATGGCTGGTTTCATTCGCGACTCCGGTCTACCGGATCGGGCCAACACCAGCCTTTGTTTTGCCGGCGTTTTTGTTGGGGCTCATCTGGTTGTGCCTGATAAGAGGGCTGGCTCGTTGGGCGGGGCTTGCGGCTGTTTTGGTTGCATGCCTTTCGCTTGGTCGCCAGCCTGCGCCGGATATTCATATTCTCGGACGCGGTTACCAAATGGCGTGGCGCACACCTGCCGGCGATATGGCGGTATTGCATCCCAAGCGTGCCACCTATGAAACCGAGATTTGGCGTCGACGGCTCGGGTCACCGGCGCAAGTGAGCGATGAGGCCTACGCATCCTGCCGATTTCCCGTATGCAGTTTTGAGGTATCCAGCGGCGCAAAAATGGTCTTTGTGCACGATCCACGCCTGTTGAGTGCGGCTTGTCGGCAAGCGGATATCATTATTGCCCCCTATCTAACAGCGCGCTATGCGTGCGCGGCGCATCTGGTCGACCGCCGTGACCTGACACCGTTTGCGACAAGTGTCGTTTATATTTCCAAAATTGACGGGGAGATTGATCGTGATTATGCAGCCCGTACGCAGTCAACCGCAACACATGAAGCGCGGCCTTGGCATCGACTTAATGGCACATCAAAAGCGCTAGAGTAATGAGTTATAAAATAATGAGTTGGTGTAGGTGGATTAGTATTTACGGATAAGTCCGACAAGGCGACCTTGAACGCGGATTTGGTCAGACCTGAAAATGCGTGTCTCATAGCTGGGATTTGCAGCTTCCAGCGCGATCATTTCGCCCTTGCGTCGCAGACGCTTGAGCGTCGCCTCATGCCCTTCGACAAGTGCAACGATAATCTCGCCATTCTCAGCTGTGCTGCCGCTTTGAATAATTGCAGTGTCGCCATCGAAAATACCGGCATCGATCATCGAGTCGCCATGCACTTCGAGTGCATAATGTTCGCCCGAGCGCATCATCTCCATAGGGATTGAGATTTGGTTCACTTCCTCTTGCAGCGCTTCGATCGGTGTACCTGCCGCGATGCGGCCCATAACCGGCACGCTTACGCTGCGGTCATCATTGGCGGCAGGCGGCGGCGTGGTAGCGCGGGAAGGAGCTGCGAGGCTCGCGGACATGCTGTCTGGTAGCTTGATGACATCAAGTGCGCGTGCGCGATGAGCAAGCCGTTTGATAAAGCCGCGCTCTTCCAGCGCTGTTATCAGCCGGTGAATACCCGATTTTGATTTCAGATTTAATGCTTCTTTCATTTCGTCGAAGCTAGGCGATACGCCGGTTTCTTTCAGCCGTTCATTGATGAACAGCAATAGTTCGAATTGTTTTTTCGTCAGCATGAAAACCTCAGCGTAAAAAAAGAACGAATCACTAACATGTATGTTCTACTTTTATTCGCTTTGGCAGGCAAGCCGCAAATCTCTAAAAACCTTCTTTGATTCGTTTAGATGGCGAGAAGCGCGCGTGTTGCCTCTGTAACATCATTTTGACGCATCAGGCTTTCGCCGACAAGGAAGCCGCCAACGCCGTCTGCCATCAGGCTGGCAATGTCGGTTGCTGTGTTAATACCGCTCTCGCTGATAAGAAGCGCGTCCTCCGGCACGTCGGCGATAAGCGCGCGAGTCGTCTCAAGGCTGGTTTCGAATGTACGCAGATTACGATTATTTACGCCAACCAGACGCGGTGATAGCGCCGCTACGCGCGCCAGTTCTGCACCGTCATGCACCTCATACAAAACATCCATGTTCCACTCGGCGGCAGCTCCTGCAAGGTCTGCGGCTTGCGCATCGCTCACCGCGGCCATGATGATCAAAATAGCATCGGCACCCCAAGCGCGTGCCTCAAGCACCTGATATGTGTCGAACATAAAATCTTTGCGCAGTGCAGGCAGTGCCGTTGCGTCACGCGCCGCGCTCAGAAAATCTGGTGCGCCTTGGAATGATGGTGTGTCTGTCAGTACGGAGAGGCACGCTGCGCCGCCGTCTTCATAGGCGCGTGCCAGCATGGGTGGGTGGAAATCAGCGCGGATGAGCCCTTTTGATGGGCTTGCCTTTTTAATCTCGGCAATCAACGCAGGCTGGTTTTGCGCCGCGCGCGTTGTAAGCGCATCTGCAAAGCCACGAACCGGGCCTGCATTATCGGCACGCGCACGCAGGTCTGTGGCTGATACAGCTTGCTTGGCCGCGGCAATTTCATCCAGCTTATAGGCAGTAATCCTAGCAAGGATATCGTCGGTTGCCGCGCTCATTTAATCGGTGTTTCGGTTGGAAACGTCGACGAGGTTCGACAGTGCCTTGCGCGCACCGCCATCATCGATAGCCATAGCCGCTACTTCAACACCTTCGCGCAAATCTTTGACTTTATTGCATATATATAAAGATGCAGCGGCGTTAAATAGAACAATGTCGCGATAGGCGCCGTGCTCGCCGTCTAGAAGAGCTTGAATGGCGGTGGCGTTTTCTTCCGGCGTGCCGCCAACCAAGTCAGATGGGTTGCACCGTTCTAGGCCCGCATCCTCTGGGTTAATTTCAAACACTTCAATCTCATCTTTGCGCAGTTCGGCAACTTTGCTGGGGCCGGTGGTTGTTAACTCGTCCATACCATCGCGCCCATGCACCACCCATGCGCGCTCTGATCCGAGCTGCCGTAATACTTGTGCGATAGGCTCCACCCAGCGGTCGGAAAACACACCGAGCAATTGCCGGTTTGTGCCCGCTGGATTAGATAGCGGGCCGAGAAGATTGAAGACAGTTCTGAAGCCTAATTCCTGTCGCGGCGGCCCGACATGACGCATCGCGGCATGATGATTGGGCGCAAACATAAAACCGATACCAGCCTCGCGGATACAAGTCTCGATCGTATCAGGGTCGGTGTTGAGCCGGACACCCAAATGCTCCAGCACTTGTGATGAACCTGAACGCGACGACGATGCACGGTTGCCATGCTTAGCAACATGAACACCGCAAGCGGCCACGACCAGTGCGGCAGCAGTTGAAATATTGAAAGTGCCGATGCCGTCACCGCCAGTGCCGCATGTGTCAAGTGCATGATCGGGGGCTTTTACGGCCATCGCATGGCGGCGCATCACCTGCGCGCCAGCGGTAATTTCGTCAACGCTTTCCCCACGGACCCGCAGTGCCATCAAAAACGCGCCGATCTGGGCAGGCGTCGCGGCGCCTGCAAGAATAATTTCAAACGCCTCGGTTGCCTCGACAGAGGACAGGTTTGCGCCTTCGGCGACCCTTGAAAGAAACGGTTTCAATGCATCCATATTACGATGTGTCACTAACTCAAATCTAATGTTGAACGGGGAGGTAACGTAACCTCCTTTATACCCGCAATTTTGAGGAAATTGGCAAGTATTTCGTGGCCTGATTGTGACGCGATACTTTCGGGATGAAATTGCACGCCGAAAACTGGGCGATCTGTATGGCGCAAACCCATAATGATGCCATCAGCGGTTTCTGCTGTAATCTCCAGGCAATCGGGCAGCGTGGCGCGCTCGATAATCAGCGAGTGATATCGCGTGATTTTGAGGTCGCTGTCGAGCCCGTTGAAAATATCTGTACCCTTGTGACTAATATCGCTGATTTTGCCATGCATGATTTCCGGGGCGCGGATCACGCGCGCGCCAAAGGCCTGACCAATACATTGGTGACCTAGGCAGACCCCGAATATTGGCAGGTCGTCCGGCGCGTTGCGAATGAGGTCAAGGCAAATGCCGGCGCGATCGGGGTCGCAAGGACCGGGTGATATAATTACCGCCTCTTGCGCGCGGGCATAAATATCCGTCGGTGTCGTTTTATCGTTGCGGACAACCTCGCATGACGCGCCCAGATCGCCGAGGAATTGCAGCAGGTTAAATGTGAAGCTGTCGTAATTATCGATGAGTGTCAGCATTTACCCAAAATTCTTTCGTGTTTTGGCTTGTTCAATGGCAATTTCGGCGGCGCGAAATAGGGCCGCGGCCTTGTTCACGGTTTCTTCATATTCATACTGCGGTGTGCTGTCGTAAACGACACCGCCTCCAGCCTGAACATAAAGCGTGTCGTCTTTGATAACTGCGGTGCGCAAAGCAATACATGTATCCATGTCGCCGCCCGCAGAGAAATAGCCTACACAGCCCGAATAAATACCGCGCCGTTCAGGTTCCAGTTCGTCGATGATTTCCATGGCTCTGATTTTCGGCGCCCCTGACACGGTGCCGGCAGGAAATCCTGCGATAAGGGCGTCGATAACATCGCATTCGGGCAGGAGCTTGCCCGTCACATCCGAGACAATATGTATAAGGTGCGAGGTTTTCTGCAAACCGAACGCGGTATTCACCTGCACTGAACCAATTTGCGCGACACGACCAACGTCGTTGCGGCCAAGGTCCAGCAGCATTAAATGTTCGGCGCGTTCCTTTTCGTCTTGCAGCAGGTCTGCGCTTATGGCTGCGTCATCTGCCGCGGATGGTCCGCGCTTCCGGGTGCCAGCAATGGGGCGAATATTGATCTCGCGCGCCTGAACGCCAACCAACACTTCGGGGCTTGAGCCGATAATGCTGAAATCGTCAAATTGCAGAAAAAACAAATAGGGTGATGGGTTAACCCGGCGCAGCGTGCGGTACAAATCGAAAGGCGGTAGGGTGAACGGGGTTTTGAAACGCTGGCTGACGACCACCTGAAAAATATCGCCTGCCTCAATATAGGTTTTGGATTTCTCGACCATGTCAAAATAGGCCGCCTGCGGCATGTTTGATTGTGGGGCCTCAAAATCGGCAACTTGTGTCAGGGTCGCTTCGGGAAGGCCTGCAATCATTTTCTCGCGCGCCGCTTCGAGACGTGCGCGTGCCGCTTCATAGGCTGCGTCTGCTGACATATTGGCGCTCGGGCGCACAGGTGTTACCAGCTTCAGCATATCGGTCACGCCATCGAAAACAGCCATGAGCGTTGGCCGGATGAACAAACACTCAGGCACATGCAACACATCGGGATTATTGTCGGGCAGGTTCTCCATAAACCGCACCATGTCGTAGGAGAGGTAGCCGAAAATACCCGCGGCCATGGGGGGCAGGTCATCGGGTATATCAAGTTGTGATGATTCCAGAACTTGGCGCAAACCGTCCAGCGGTGCAACGTCAAGGCGTTCAAATGCGTCGGGCGCAACATCAAAATGGCTGTTTAGCTCGCATATGCCGTCTTTGAAGCGGTAGATCAAATCAGGCTCTAGCCCGATCATCGAATAGCGCCCTCGCACATCGCCATCCTGCACAGACTCGAGCAGAAATGAATTGGGCGCCGAATTGGCGAGTTTTAGATAGGTCGCAACGGGTGTCTCAAGATCAGCCACCATCTGCGTCCACAGAAGCTGGGGCGTGCCAGCCTCGTAGAGTTGCTTGAACACGTTCTCATCTGGCTGGCAAATTATCATTGCGTGACCAGTTCGCTCAGCGCTGTTTCTATGTTTTGCCGGTTAATGGTAACGCCATAGCTGTTTTGCAAGGCGCGCACGAATTGGGCGGTCAGATCTGATTGAAATTTTCCACGTTCGCCATTGTGAATGAGCGATGTCGCCTCGCCATCATCCGCATTTGGCGGGGTGATTCTAGCCGCCTGTAAAACGACCAGATCGGCCCCAAAGCCTACCCGCGCCCAAGCAAATCTGCCGCCTTGAAGCGAGAACAGCTTTTCGATGGCTTGCTCGGAAAAAGTCTCATTCGTCACTTGTCGCGTCATGGGCTCGGAAACCAACGGGTCGCGGCCGATCTCTTTGGTGATGGATTTGAAGCTGCCGCTCTCATTTCCCTTTTTGACGAAATGCTCGGCCATGGCTTCCAGCAATTTGCCACGCTCGGCCAACTGCCACTGGGCGGTGGCATCCGCACGGACTTCTTCGAGTGGTTTGACGCGGCTCGGCGTAATCTGGTCGAGACGCACCCACACAAAAGTGCCGTCAGGCATTTCTATCATAGGTAAATCTTCGCCTATGGCGGCTTCGAACAGGGCTTGGGTCAAGGCGGGATATGAACTCACAAGTCGGTCTGCTGAACTGCCCGCATCGCTGCCGCGATTACCGTCGCGGTCGATGTTTAATATCTTAACCACTTCAAGGTCGAAACGCTGGCCGATCTCTTCAAGCTCGATGGCTGCGGCGCGTTCGTCTTCAACTGTTTCGGAAAACTCGATCATTTCGTTAACAGCACGGTCATAAGCCAGACGGTCGCGCAGTATATCGCGAACCTCTTCATAGGGTCGGACGGTGCCTTGTTCAATTTTGCGGACACGCAGAATAACCGCACCTAGCGGGCCTTGTATAATGTTGCTGACTTCGCCTTCCTGCATTGAAAAAGCACGGTCGGCAAGCGTGCCGGAAATTAGACCATCGCGTGTGATCAAGCCCAAATCTGTATCGTCAAGATTTTGATTGGCCGCATTAACGATTTCGGCGAACGGCCGCTTCGCTTCCAATAGTTCGTTGATCTCGGTAATCTCATCATCGCTGCTCAGTACAAGTTGGTCGATCGCTCGGCGTTCTGGGCTGGAAAACTCGTCAATCGACAAGTCGTATTCGGTGCGAATTTCATCATCGCTAATTTTAATGGTTTCTGCAAAGCGTTCAGGCGTGATTAGCAAGATGGAGCCATTGCGGCGTTCGGGTTCGGTGAACCGCAATTTGGTCTCGCTAAAGAAGTTTTCCAGCTCTTCCTCGGTTGGGTCGCCGACCTCATCCGTCGCGTCCAGCGAAATAATGAGATATCGCGCCACGCGCTTTTCGAGCACATGATTATACATTTGCGACAACAGAGCATCAGGCACGAGGCTTTGGCGCACGGTGCTGTCCATCAACTGCTGGCGCAGGTGAAACTCGCGCTGGTCTTTGACGAAAAGTTTTTCTGTTAGGCCGTTCTGGCGCAATATTGACCGAAACGTCGGCGCATCAAACTTGCCAGTTGGCCCGAAAAACGCCGGATCATTGATAATCTGCCGCGCCACTTGCTCGTCGCTATGGGCAAGTCCCATATTTTTAGCCATGCCAGAAAGCGCTGCCATGCCGAGCATATCTGTCAGTACCCGGCGGTCGACGCCAAGGCTTCGTGCCTGGCTTATGGTCAGTGGTTCGCCAATTTGCTGGGATACTTGTTGGATTTGCTGGCGCAACCGCAAGTGATATTCATCGCGCTCAATGTCTTCATTGCCGACGCTTGCAAGCGTCGAATTTGAAAAGCCTGTAAACGTGTCCGCAATGCCCCATAGCGCAAAAGCGAAAACCAGAAGACCAATAAGGAAAACACCAACGACGCCACCTGCGGATCTGCGTAAAATATCAAGCATTATTCGGTCTTTCTGTTGATCAGATTGGGCGCCAGGGGAGCCCCTATTTGCGCCAAGATGCTCGGCATCATAATGCGGAGACGCATGTACGGCAAGATGCCGGTGGCGTGCTTTTGACATTAGCGAAAATGGCGGTAAACAAGGGCAAGTTTTTGGATTTAAGGAGAGCGTGATGCCTGCACCAAGCAAGAAGACCAGCAAGAAGATACGGCCACTGGTCGCTGGGAACTGGAAAATGAACGGTAAAAAGGCTGACTTGCGCGACGTACGCCGGTTGAGCGGTGGACTTGCCAAGGCGAAATATGCCTGCGAGGTGGCAGTATGCGTGCCCGCTACGCTCACCAGCCGCGTGTCAGATTTAAAACTTGGCAGCCGCGTCATGATCGGCGGGCAAGACTGCCATCCGGCCGAAAAAGGCGCGCATACCGGCGACATCAGCGCTGATATGCTGAAAGATGCCGGGGCGAAGTGGGTAATTCTCGGTCATTCTGAACGTCGCGCCGAGGTGAAGCTGGGCGGACATGGCGAGACCAGCAAACTTGTACGCGATAAGGCATTGGCGGCGCGCGCGAGCGGCCTGAAAACCATTATCTGCGTTGGCGAATTGCTCAAGGAACGTAAATCTGGCGACACGCTGAAAGTGGTGGGCGCTCAGTTGCGGCAGTCTTTGCCGGATGGCTGCACTGCGGCCAATACCGTGATTGCTTACGAGCCAGTTTGGGCCATTGGGTCGGGGCTAACGCCGAGTGCGGCGCAGGTTGGCACGGTGCACGCTTATATCCGCAAAGCGCTGGTGCGCCGGTTTGGTGATGCAGGCGCGGGCATGCGCATTTTATATGGTGGCTCTGTCAAGCCTTCCAATGCGGCCGAAATAATGGCTGTGCAAGATGTGAACGGCGCCTTGGTTGGGGGCGCGAGCCTCAAAGCGCAGGATTTTCTGGGCATTATTAAGGCCTACGCACTCTAGCGCTTGAAGGCACAGGCCTGCGGCGCATGCGTGGCTTGTTTGGGCTGGTCAGCCCCGCATGAATGCGCTAGAACAGCGCTCGAAAAGGAGAAACCCTATGTCCACCATCTTGCTTGTTGTTCATCTTATGATTGCGCTTGCGATGATTGTGCTTGTGCTTTTGCAGCGATCTGAGGGCGGTGCGCTGGGCATTGGCGGCGGCGGTGGTGGCGACGGTCTGATGTCTGGACGTGGCATTGGCAACGCGCTAACCCGCACAACGGGTATTCTCGCCGGTCTGTTCTTCCTTACAAGCATTGGCCTGACAGTGCTCGGCTCGATGGAAAACCGGTCTTCTGTGCTGGATGGCGTGGGCGGGGGCAATGATAGTCCGCTGCAAGCGCCGGCACCGGCGTTGCCTGTTCCCGTAGCACCGGCACCAGCTTTACCCACACCTCAGTGATTTAACCCAATTTACTGGGCGCGAATCGGTTTTTCGACTCGCGCGAATCAAGACCTGTGTGTATTCTGCCGACCCATGGCGCGTTATATCTTCATCACTGGCGGCGTGGTTTCCTCACTTGGTAAAGGCCTTGCCTCGGCTGCACTCGGGGCTTTGCTCCAGGCGCGCGGTTATTCCGTTCGACTTCGTAAACTCGACCCTTATCTCAACGTAGACCCCGGTACGATGAGCCCGTATCAGCATGGCGAGGTTTACGTGACCGATGACGGCGCGGAAACCGACCTTGATCTGGGCCATTACGAGCGGTTTACCGGCGTGCCGGCCAGTCGCGGCGATAATGTGACTACGGGGCAGATTTATAGCGACATTCTAAAGCGCGAGCGGCGCGGCGACTATCTGGGCGGCACGGTGCAGGTTATCCCGCATGTCACCGACGCAATTAAGGCGTTCATCCAGCGCGATGTCGAGGATCTGGATTTTGTGCTGTGCGAAATTGGCGGCACGGTGGGCGATATTGAGGGTCTGCCGTTTTTCGAAGCTATTCGCCAGTTGCAAAATGATTTGCCGCGCTTCCAGACAGTTTTCGTGCATCTGACTTTGTTGCCCTATATTCCCGCCGCAGGTGAAATGAAAACGAAACCGACGCAGCACTCGGTCAAGGAGTTGCGCTCCATCGGTATCCAGCCGGATATTTTGATGTGCCGGTGCGACCGGCCCATTCCCGATAGCGAAAAGCGCAAGATTGCCCTGTTTTGTAACGTGCGCAACAGCGCGGTTATCGAGGCGCGCGACGTCGACACCATATATGCGGTGCCCCATGCTTATCATGGCGAGGGATTAGACCGCGAAGTACTGGATGCGTTCGGTATAAGCGATGCACCGCCGCCTGACCTGTCGCGTTGGGATGATGTGCTGGCATCGGTGCGCGAACCCGAAGGGCAGGTGAATATTGCCGTTGTCGGCAAATATACCGAACTGAAAGACGCGTATAAATCGCTGATCGAGTCGCTGCAACATGGCGGCATCGCCAATGATGTGCGCGTAAACCTCGAATGGATGGACGCGCAAATTTTCGAGCGCGAAGACGCTGCCTCGTATCTTGAAAAAGTAAATGGCATTTTGGTGCCGGGCGGCTTTGGCGAGCGCGGCGCGGAAGGCAAAATTGCCGCCGCGCATTTTGCCCGCACACGCAATGTGCCGTATTTTGGCATTTGCTTTGGCATGCAGATGGCCGTGCTGGAAGCGGCGCGTCATCTGGCGGGAGTCACGGATGCCACCTCTAGCGAGTTCGGGCTGGCTGGCACGCCGGTTGTTGGCCTGATGACGGAATGGGCCAGAGGCGAAATACTCGAGAAGCGTGGCATCACCTCTGACCTTGGCGGCACCATGCGGCTTGGCGCATATGAGGCGTTTTTATCCGAAGGCTCACGCGTTGCGGAGATTTACGGCACCCGCGTCATTTCTGAGCGCCACCGTCACCGCTATGAGGTGAACATGGACTACCGCGCTGTGTTGGAAGATCAGGGGCTCGTGTTTTCCGGTGTCTCGCCCGATGGTGTATTGCCCGAAATTGTTGAGATACCAGACCACCCGTGGTTCGTCGGTGTGCAGTTCCACCCAGAGTTGAAGTCACGCCCGTTTGCACCGCACCCGCTTTTCGCTTCATTCATCGAGGCCGCGCTCGCGCAGGCCCGTTTGGTTTAGGAGACGCATATGTATCAGCTCGGCGGATATAACGGCATTGGCGTCGGCGCAGGCACGCCGCTTCTTGTGATGGCTGGTCTCAATGTTTTGGAGGATGAAGGGCTGGCTCTGGAAGTGGCGGCAGAGTTAAAGCAAATATGTAGAGAGTTGTCATTACCCTATGTTTTTAAAGCAAGTTTTGATAAAGCGAATCGCTCATCCATCACCAGCTATCGCGGCCCGGGGCAGGCCGATGGGCTGGCAATGCTGGCTGCGGTGAAGGCCGCGCACGGCTTGCCCGTGGTCACGGATATTCACGCGCCCGAACAGGCCGACGCGGTGGCTGACATTGCCGAGATTGTTCAACTGCCGGCTTTCCTTATTCGCCAGACTGATTTGGTGGTTGCCGCGGCGCGCGCCGTGGCCCGCACGGGCGGCTGGCTGCACGCCAAGAAAGCGCAGTTTCTCGCGCCTTGGGATTGCGCAAATATCATCTCGAAAGCCCGCGAGGCCGCGCCCGATGTGCCTGTTGTGTTGTGCGAGCGCGGTTCTAGTTTTGGCTACAATAATTTGATGGTCGATATGTTGGCAATACCCGAAATGCACAAGCTGGGCGTACCCGTCACGATTGACGCCACCCACGCCGTGCAATTGCCCGGGGCCGACCCGCGCACGGGAGGCGCCAGCACGGGCGGTCGGCGCGATGGTGTGTCGGTATTGGCAAAAGCGGCGGTGGCCGCAGGCGCCGATGGCGTGTTTTTAGAATTTCACCCGCACCCCGATGAAGCGCTGTGCGATGCGCCCAGCTGTTTGCCGCTGGATGCCGCCCGCCCGCTGCTCACCACATTGAAGGTTTTGCACGAAACCGTGAACTAGACATATACTCTCCCCAAAGCACGCACCAAGAAGGCGTGGAGGAAGAATATGGATCACTCAACAATTTGGGATTGTCTTTTCGAGCATCATGAGGTGTTGCGACCTGACCACCCAATTCTTGCCTTGATCGCAAAATCATATCATCATTGCGCCATAAAAATAAAATAGAGAGCGCGTTATGCGAAGCTTTTTTACGTCTGTTTCATTTGCGAAAGCTTTGCTCGGTCCGGTACTTGCCGTGCCGGTATTGCTGGGTGATATTCCTGGCCTCTCGCCCGGAGCTGAAAACATGTTGGCGGTCGCGATCATCATGGCTGCATGGTGGGCGACGGAGGCGTTTCCCCTTGCGGTAACCGCGCTTTTGCCGCTGATATTATTGCCCGCGCTCGGCATCATGCCAATGAGCCAGACCGCCAGCAGTTACGCCCACCCCATCACATTTTTGTTGTTGGGCGGCTTTGCGTTGGCCCTCGCGGTGGAGCGCGTTAACCTGCATGTGCGGGCGGCCTATGGTTTTTTGAGTTTGATCCGCGCGCGCGCCAGCCTTCTGGTGGCGGTGCTGATGGGCATTGCGGCGGTGTCGAGCATGTGGATATCGAACACCTCGACCACGCTGATGTTATTGCCCGTCGCCATTTCAATCACGCAGATGATACGCCAGCACCTCACGGATTTAACACCCAAACAATTGCACGATTTTGACGTGTCGGTTTTTTTGGGTCTTGCTTTTGGCGCAACCGTGGGCGGCATGGGCACGATTATCGGCACGCCCCCTAACGCGTTTGCCGTTGGCTTTATTCAAACGACCTATGGCATCGAGATCGGGTTCATTGACTGGATGACGTTCGCCGTGCCGTTCATGCTGATAATGTTGCCGCTTATCTGGCTGGTGCTGACGCAAGTGACCCATCCGGTTCGGTTTGCGCTAAAGCCGGACATGCAGGCGAGTATGCGCGCGCATTATCACGCGCTGGGTTCGCCTTCGGTTGCCGAAAGGCGCGTGCTGACGATATTTCTTCTGACGGTGCTGGCGTGGATGTCGCGCAAATATGTCGTCGGCGTGCTGGGCTTGACCGGCATCACCGACACCACCATTGCGATCGCGGCCTTGTTTTCGCTGTTTATCGTGCCTGCCGGCGATCGCGAAGGTGCATTACTCGATTGGAACGATATGGCCCGCATCCCGTGGGGTGTTCTTGTGCTATTTGGTGGCGGATTTGCACTGGCAGCGGGTATTTCCGACAGCGGTCTCAGCACATGGATCGGCAAGAATTTGTCAGTGGTCGGCACCGCCTCGGTCATAATTATTGTGCTGAGTATTGTGGCAGTGATCGTGTTCCTCACGGAAATTACCAGCAACACAGCGACCACCACCACCTTCTTGCCGGTGATTGCCGCGCTTGCCTTGGAAATAGGTCAAGCGCCGTTGGTGCTTATTCTTCCAGCCACGCTTGCAGCAAGCTGCGCATTCATGTTTCCCGTTGCTACGCCGCCCAATGCCATTGTGTTCGGCTCAGGGCAGGTACGCATCGTTGACATGATGCGGGCTGGCCTGTGGTTGAATGTGCTGGGGATGGGTGTGCTTACACTTTTCGCTATTTATGCGTTGCCTCTTATTTTTTATTAATTCTCTAGGCACCCACCCCCGCACGCACTAATCGCCTTTTATATCAACAACAGGTTTGTCGCCCCCGCGTAAGTTCGAACACGCCGCCCAGAAAATGCGCGTAGTTGCGCGTGGATTGATAAAGGGCTTCGCACGCGCCCATAAATCGTGCAGGTCGGTGTTTTTTTCTACACCGATGATATGGGGCACAATTTTGCCCGATAAATCCAGCCCGCGCGGGGGATGAAGAACCATGTTGGGAACATCACCTGATTTACTGGTATAGACCTTGTAGCGGTGGGGCGAAAACTCGCCCGTCATGCCGGACCTTATGAAAAGTTCGGTAATGCGGTCTCCAGCTTCCAACGCGTTTCCCAGCCGGTTGGTTATGCTCGCGCCAGGCGGGCCGAGCAGGTAAAATTCTACACCAGACGGAACGCGGGTCACCTTGCCGGCAGGCGGCATGGTAGACCCGTGACCTAAAACACAACATCGTCACCATTTGTCTGAATAAGCATTTATTCCGATGGAGCCGGACTTGGTTCTACGTCGTTAAGCATAATGCCCACATTGATCTCCGTGGCGGCTTCGACAACCTTGTTCATACTGTCGAGAATTTTCATCAGACCTTCGGGCACGGGCGATTGTGCCATGTTAATATCAACTTCAAGGGTCGAACTGTAATCTGACTTACGGCGGATATCCTTGTTCACACCGACCGACGCCTTGAAACTGGCCGACGCGCTGAACATGCCAAAACCAATACTCGCGTTGCCTGACGCTTCTGTTTGGCTGTTAATCGACAGATTGTCCTCGCGCGAGGCAGACACATTCATTGTGGTTTTAATGGTGGCTGTTTGCACTTCCAGCCCGCGCATATCGGCAATAATTGCCGTTGGCACATCATAATTAACCGTGAGCGGGTCTGCCTGTCCGATAATAGTTGTTGAGGCGCTGGTCTTCAGATTATCCATTTCGAGGATGCTGACCTGGCGCTGCAGTGTGCGTTCTTTCGAAACGGCATCGGCTTCGATAATCGCCGTTGCCATGCCGCCCAACTGTGGTCCTAACTCGTTAAATTTTCGTGCTTCACGTTCCTCAAACTCTGCCATTTTGTGTCTCCTGTATCTGTGTCTCTTGTATCTGTGTTTCTTGTATTATCGCGATGTATTTGTTTAGTTTGTCCCGTATCTGTTCCGAGGTTTCACAAGGCTTCCTCAGATCAAATTTGGCGAGTACGCGAACTTCTGTTCCTTTTTTGAGTAAGCCAGAGGACATACCCAAACTAATTTTCGGATTGCCGTTCACATAGCCGCTTTGTTCGAGCGACATGTCGACGAGAGTTTGGAACTCAATCTCCAAATTCTTCATATCCAGATGGCCACACGGTACCAGCCCATAAATGGGCACTTCGGTAATCTCTTCGCCTATTTTTACGTCGACAGTACGGAAGCGGAGAAAGTCCTCACCGGGAACTTCCTCAAGGTAATCTGTGAGTTGGCCGATATTCGCAGTGGCGCATTGTTGGCGCGCCACAGCGCCAGCACGCCCTACGGCTTCGAGAAAGTCACATAGTCCTATGGTTTGTTTACTTGTCATTACTTGTCCTAACTCATTGCCTGTCCAAATTTAAGTTCTGCTCCATCGTGTTTAGGAGGTGTGCAGCGCACAGGCTGAAACAGCCAAATGCCCACACATACAGTTTACGGTGATCCGTAACTAGGGCAGATTTCATTGGTAATTTATAATAAATTCAGATGGTTAGGGCGTTTGAGTGGGCAGGTTAACGGCCCTGATAAGGGGCGACACCGGCATCGGGTACATATAGATCTTCCAACTCTGGCCCTGATTGCCAGAACACATCGATCGGAATGCCGCCGCGTGGGTACCAATAGCCGCCAATGCGCAACCAGCGCGGGGCCAGCGTTTGTGTTAGACGCTTTGCAATCGCGATCGTGCAGTCTTCATGGAACGCGCCATGATTTCGGAAGCTGCTCATATAAAGTTTGAAGCTTTTGCTTTCGACTAAATAGGCATCCGGCACATAGTCGATCACCAGGCGGGCGAAATCTGGCTGGCCGGTGACGGGGCAAATAGAGGTAAATTCGGGCACGGTGAAACGCGCAACATAATTTGTATCAGGGTGCGGGTTTGGCACACGCTCGAGCACGGCCTCATCGGGTGAAGTTGGCAGGTCCGTGCGTTGCCCGAGCATATTTGCGCCAGTTGTGTCGCTAGTTTTTGTCATGTTGGCTTCCCTGATACAGGCAGGATTGACCGAGGCTATCGCGGAAAACCTCGACAGCGCAAATATGCGGCAGGTCGTTACAAAGCTGCGACCAGATCCAAAGGCATAAATTTTCAAGCGTCGGTGTGCCGAGATCTTCGATATCATTTAACATATGATGGTCGAGCCGTTGGCGCAGCGTTTCTAGAACGGCGCCAAAGGTTTCAAAATCCATGATTTGACCATTTTCATCCGGCGCACCCGACAGCGAAATGCGCGCACGAAAGGAATGCCCGTGTATGCGTGCATTGGGATGGTCGGTGCCGTAATGCGCGAGGTTATGCGCGGCATCAAACAGGATTTCTCTTGTCAATTTCATGTCGCCCGTATATGCCCGATTAGCTTCGGCGGGTCAATCTACCAGCAGATCAATCCAACCCCAGAATTTTGTGGGTTTGAAGGCTTAGCCGCCATTGCGGATTTTGCAGGCAGTAAGCGATGGCCGCGTGCACATTGTGCCAGCGCATCTCGTCATCATCGACATCCATTGGCTGCAGAAAAAAATGCTCGAAGTCATAATGTTCAAACTGTTCCGGCGACAAACTGTCTTGCGGGTAGACAAATTTAAGCTCATGCCCGCCGGTTTGCACGAGCGTGCTTTCAGGCTTCGGGCTCACGCAAATCCAATCGATTTGTTCCGGCACAGGCAGGGTGCCATTGGTTTCGACCGCGGTTTCAAACCCAGCGGCGGCAATGGTCTCAAGCAGCGACGCATCAAGCTGCAAACAAGGCTCGCCGCCCGTGAACACCACCAGCGCATCCGCACCCGGCTGATCTTCGGGCCATTGCGCGGCAATGGCTGTGCTTAGGGCGCTGGCATCAGCGAATTTGCCGCCGTTTTGCCCATCCGTGCCGATAAAATCGGTATCGCAAAAGCGGCATTGGGCGGTAGCTCGGTCACGCTCCAGCCCCGACCAGAGATTGCATCCGGCAAAGCGACAAAACACTGCCGGTCGGCCGGCTTGCGCGCCTTCGCCTTGTAATGTGTAGAATATTTCTTTGACCGCGTAGCTCATGCCGCCATCCATTCGTTATGCCCGCGCTTGCGCAATTCGCAGGCTGGGCAGTTATCACATCCATAGCCCCAGCTATGACGCTGCGTACGGTCGCCGCGATAGCAGGTGTGCGTGTGTTCGATAATCAGTTCGATCAAGGACTGTCCGCCAAGTTTTTCGGCCATACCCCATGTCGCCGCTTTATCGACATGCATTAGCGGCGTGGCGATGGTAATTGGGGCGTCCATACCTTGAGCGAGGGCCGTTTCCAGCGCATCCAATGTTGCGCGGCGGCAATCAGGATAGCCTGAATAATCAGTTTCGCACATGCCGCCGATCAGCTCACCAATGCCGCGGCGATAGGCAAGCGCGGCAGCGTAGGTCAAGAATAAGAGATTGCGTCCAGGTACAAAAGTCGTGGGGAGATTATTCGCCTGCATTTTGATATCGCCATCGCCAATAAGGGCTGTGCCGCCAATATCGGCAAGTGCCGGCACATATAGCAAGTGGTCATCGCCCAAACGCTTTTCCCATTCGGAGTTCAGTGTCCGCATATTCTGCAAAACTGTTTCGCGGCACGTCAGTTCGATGCGGTGGTTTTGGTTATAGTCAAAGCCGATTGTTTCCACGCGATCATACATGTTCAGAGCATGCGCCAGACACGTGGCGCTGTCTTGACCGCCGGAAAAAAGAACCAAAGCTGCGTTGTGCGTCGTCATGTTTTGACATGACCCAATATCACTGGTCGCGTCAAGGGGGTGGGCGGCAACGGCAAACTGGCTGGCAAAACCGATGCGACATTTGCAAGGGGTTGGGAAACGGTTTAAGACAGCCTCAGAAGAGTGACAGGGAAAAAACGATGACAGCCATTCGGGATATTATCGGACGCGAAATACTGGACAGCCGGGGAAACCCGACTGTCGAAGTTGATGTTGTGCTGGAAAATGGATGCACGGGCCGTGCCGCCGTGCCATCGGGGGCATCCACGGGTGCACATGAGGCTGTGGAATTGCGCGATGGCGATAAGTCCAGATATCTGGGCAAAGGTGTTCGCAAGGCTGTCGATGCAGTGAACGGCGAAATTTTCTCGGCGCTGTCCGGCATGGATGCATCCCAGCAAAGCCATATTGATCTGGCACTGAAAACGCTTGATGGCACACCAAATAAGGCCCGCCTTGGCGCCAATGCAATGCTCGGCGTGTCGATAGCAGTGGCAAAAGCCGCCGCCGCCGCGCAAAGCACCCCGCTATGGCGTTATATTGGCGGCGTGTCGGCGCATGTATTGCCCGTACCAATGATGAATATCGTAAATGGCGGCGCGCATGCCGACAACCCGATCGATGTGCAAGAATTTATGATTATGCCTGTCGCTGCGGACACGTTGTCGGAGGCTGTACGTGTTGGTGCCGAAGTGTTTCACACGCTAAAAGGCTTGCTGAAGGATGACGGGCTGGCAACTGGTGTTGGCGACGAGGGCGGTTTTGCGCCTGCGCTTGCCTCAACTGATGCCGCGTTGGGTTATGTCATGAAAGCCATCGAAAAAGCTGGCTACAAGCCGGGCGATGATGTGATGCTGGCGCTGGATGCGGCGGCGACCGAATTTTATGAAAACGGCGTGTATCACCTGACCGGCGAAGACAAAAAGCTGGACGCTGGCGGCATGGCCGATTATTGGGCGCAGCTCTGTGATCGTTTCCCGATTGCGTCTATCGAAGATGGAATGGATGAAAATGACTGGGACGGCTGGCGCGCCTTGACGGATGCGATTGGCGAACGCGTACAACTTGTCGGTGATGATTTGTTTGTAACCAACCCGTCGCGTCTGGCAGATGGCATCGAAAAAGGTGTCGCCAATTCAATCCTCGTTAAAGTCAATCAGATCGGAACATTGAGCGAAACGCTGGAGGCCGTCGATATGGCACACCGCGCGTCCTATACCGCCGTCATGTCGCATCGCTCTGGCGAAACCGAAGATGCCACGATTGCGGACCTCGCCGTGGCAACGAATTGCGGTCAGATTAAGACCGGTTCACTGGCGCGCTCGGACCGGTTGGCAAAATATAACCAGCTTATTCGCATTGAAGAAATTTTGGGTGATCAAGCTGTCTATCCGGGCAAAACTGTCCTGAAATAGCGCGTCCGAATCACTTTGCGCTTGACCGTGCGAATCACTCTGTGATTCCTTAAACACATGATTCGTTTCTTCACATCGCGCATCTCAAGCCGCACCGTAGGTCGCGCACCTTTGCGCCTGCGCCGCCTATTGCCAACTTTTGCTCTCATTGCCGTTATGGGTGGGCTTGTGTTTCAAGCCTTGCAAGGGGATCGGGGGTTGCGCGGTTGGCAAGAATTGCGGGCCGAAAACCATAATCGCGCCGAAATTCTCGCCGCGTTGGAAAAGCAAAATGAAGAGACGATGGCGAAAGCCCACCGATTGCGCTCAGGCTCGCTTGATCTTGACTTTCTGGATGAGCGCGCCCGCATTGTGCTGGGGCTGGCATCGGAAGATGAACGCATCGTCTACAGCGACTAACTCGTCAAACAAGTAAACTGGTCGCACCAACTAGCCCTGTATTCATCGCTGTAAATGGCGTATATTTTGAATATGGTAGTTGTCATCGACAATTCGAAGGAGCGTCCCCGCCATCCTGAAAAGCAGAGCAATGCGGACAGTCCGCTATTGCGTAAACCCGAATGGATCCGCGTTAAGGCACCGGGTTCGCCTGAATATGCCCGCACGCGAAACATCGTTAAAACGCATAATCTTGTTACTGTTTGCGAAGAGGCAGCGTGCCCAAATATTGGCGAGTGCTGGTCGCAACGCCATGCTACTTTCATGATATTGGGCGAGATTTGTACCCGCGCTTGCGCCTTTTGCAATGTGGCGACGGGCGTACCGCTGCCAGTTGATCACGACGAACCAGCCCGGGTTGCGGATGCGGTTGTAAAGCTGGGGCTGCGCCATGTGGTAATAACTTCTGTTGACCGTGATGATCTGGCCGATGGCGGTGCCGAACATTTTGCTCAAACCATTCGTGCCATCCGTGAGGCTGCGCCGGATACCAGCATCGAAATTTTGACGCCAGATTTCTTGCGCAAGGATGGCGCGCTGGAAACCATTATCGCGGCGCGCCCGGATGTGTTTAATCACAATCTGGAAACAGTGCCGGCGCTCTATTTGGCTATCCGGCCTGGCGCGCGCTATTTTCACTCCCTGCGTCTGTTGCAGCGTGTGAAGGAGCTAGATAGCACCATATTCACCAAATCGGGCATTATGGTTGGCCTAGGCGAAACGCGCAGCGATGTTATGCAGGTGATGGACGATATGCGCGCCGCTGATATTGATTTCATCACTATCGGGCAATATTTGCAGCCGACCCGCAAGCACGCGACAATTGATCGGTTTGTGACGCCCGACGAGTTCGACGCCTATGCAACCACGGCCCGGGCGAAAGGATTTTTGATGGTGTCAGCAACGCCTTTGACCCGCTCATCCCACCATGCCGATGATGACTTTGAAAAGTTGAAGGCGGCCCGGTCCTCCAACAGCCGTTAGATACATGCAAGATATTAGCCTTAAACGCGTCAGCCCTTATGGTGCTAGGCAAATGTTCGATCTGGTTGCAGACGTTGACCAGTATAGCGCGTTCATTCCCTATTGCACGGCGTCGCGGGTGCGGCAAAAGAAGGAAACCGATGGTGGGGCAGAGATGCTGGCTGATCTTTTGGTTGCATATAAATTCTTGCGCGAGAAATACGCCAGTTCCGTGATGCTGACCTATGAGCCGCTGACAATCACGGTCAACCAGGCGCAAGGCCCGTTCAGTCATTTGTATAATCGCTGGACATTTACCGACACGCCTGACGGCTCAGTTATCGATTTCGAATTACAGTTCAATTTTTCGGTGCCGCTATTGCGCCGCATAATCTCCCCACTTATGGGGCGGGCCGTATCGAAATTTGTTGATGCGTTTGAAACCCGCGCACACGCGATTTATAGGCCAGACCAACCTAGTTCTTGAGGCGGTCCAGCAGCATATCCGTTGCAGCATGCACGGTGGCGATCCGTACGGCTGAACGCCCAATATCGCCGAACTGGCAACATTGATGGATCACGTCATCCTTCATGGCCGTTGCCATATGCACGGTACCAACTGGCTTATCATCTGATCCGCCACCGGGACCGGCAATGCCTGAAACCGCGACGGTGAGATGGGCTGTCGTCATATCGAAAGTGTTGCGTGCCATGGCGCGGACTACGGCTTCACTGACGGCGCCATGCTCTTTCAAAATATCAACGTCAACGCCTAGAACTTCACGCTTGGCGCGGTTCGAATAGGTCACAAAGCTGCGTCCGATGACGCTGGATGAGCCAGGAATTTCGGTCAACAAGGCGGCGATCAGACCGCCCGTGCATGACTCGGCGGCGGCAATCCGTAAGTGCCGTTCACGACCAATGCTCAAGATTTCTTCTGCTTTGCCCATAAGCTGTGTGTCGAACATAGGGAGATACCTTTCTTGCTGCGCCTAATATATACCGTAAATTTGTGCGGCCAGAATTACAAGGATGGCCCAGCCGCCTGCGAAAATATCGTCTAGCATAATGCCGTTTGCGCCTTTGAGGGATTTATCTGCCCAGCTCGCCGGCCATGGCTTTAAGATATCAAACAGACGAAACAACAAGAATGCCGCCAGCAATGCTGGCATTGTTGTTGGCACAAAGGCCATGACCAGCCACATGCCGGCCACCTCATCAATGACAATGGCGCTGGGGTCGGTGTCTGACGCATCGGCTTTGGCCCATTCTCGCGCTGCCCAAAAGCCGATGAGATAGGCTACAATGCTCATAAAGACTAGCGTTCTTGATGGCACATAGCTGAGCGCAACAAGCCCGACGCCGAACGCCGCGAGCGACCCCCATGTGCCTGATGCAGGGCGAATTAATCCGCTGCCAAAAAATGTTGCTGCGAGCGCGATGGGCGAGAAAAACCTGATCCCCGTCGGCAGAGTGTGGAAACGCATGGCTAGGCTCCCTTATGTGAAATAATGGTTGCCAATGCTTGCACGGCAATACCTTCGCCACGGCCGGTAAATCCAAGGCCTTCCGTGGTTGTTGCCTTAACCGATATAGCGGATATGTCGAGGTGTAAAAGCCGGGCAATATTGCGTCGCATATCGGCGCGGTGTGGGGTGATTTTTGGTGTCTCGCAAATAATTGTAACGTCGATATGGACAATGGCATTGCCAGAAGCTGTAACCCGGGTTGCAGCGTGAGATAGAAAGTCGACCGAAGCGCGGTCTTTATTGGCTGGGTCGGATGGCGGAAAATGGTCGCCAATATCGCCATCGGCAATTGCGCCGTAAAGCGCGTCGGTTATGGCGTGCAAAACAACATCCGCGTCTGAATGGCCGATAATACGCCGGTTATGGGGAACGGGCAGGCCACCGAGTGTAATGGTATCGGCGGAGCCCTCCTTGTCGAAGCGGTGCACGTCAAACCCTTGACCAATGCGCGTGATGGTTGGTGCGGCCAGTGCGGTCTGCGCAGATGCGCGCGCGAAATCTGTCTCATGGGTCATCTTTATGTTGTCGGGATCACCAGCCACAAGCGATAACTGCATCCCCGCAAATTCTGCGACAGCTGCGTCGTCTGTTAAACCGGGCGGGGCGCTGCGATGCGCCGCCAGCAAGGAAATGAAATTAAAGGCCTGAGGTGTCTGCGCACCCCACAAACCGTCGCGCGATACAGTTTCTGTAATTTTCCCGTTTTCAGCACGTTTCAACGTGTCCGTCACAGCAATCGCCGGAATTGCGCCATGCGCAGAGCCAAGCCCCGTGAGACACCGGTCGATCAGCGTAGCGCTGATATAGGGGCGGGCGGCATCATGTACAAATACCTGTCGTGGCGCGTGCCGATGTAATGCTTCAAGACCGGCGCGTACGCTGTCCTGTCTTTGCGCGCCACCGCAAACATGGTCAAATATTTTTTCTTTGTTATTCAGAGTTTTAATCGAATTATTATAAAGTTCAATATCATCAGGATGGATGACCACCTGAACATTATCTATCTGCGGATGATCGATAAAAGCCTGCATGCTCGCTGCAAGTACCGTTAGTGTCGGATTTTCGGGCAGAGCGCGATACTGTTTTGGCAGGCCTGCCCCAGCCCGATGTCCGCGTCCGGCGGCCACGATTAAAGCCACATTTGTAAGGCGTTCTGCGGATTCCATGGCACCAATGTAACGACTTCATTGTCATCGCGCGATTGTTTTTTATCAGTACTTGATTTAGCACAAATTTGCCTGCATTTTAGGCACGCTTCGAATTTTGGAGGAATTGCCTAAAATATGGTCATTTCAGTTGGTGATATCAATCTTAAAGGGCAAGTACTTCTGGCACCCATGTCTGGCGTGACTGATTTGGCGTTCCGGCGCAGCGTCGCTGCATGCGGTGCAACGATGGTAGTTTCCGAGATGGTGGCAAGTGAAGAGCTTGTGCGGGGGCGGCGCGATGTATTATTGCGTGCCGAAGGGGCAGGGCTTGCCCCGTTCACCATGCAGTTGGCCGGGCGTGAGGCCCACTGGATGGCACAAGGTGCGCGATGCGCGACCGAAGCCGGTGCTGACATCATAGATATTAATATGGGTTGTCCTTCACGTCAGGTTACGGGTGGGCTGTCGGGGTCTGCGCTTATGCGCGATGAGCCCCTCGCTGCCGATTTGATCGCGGCAACGGTTAACGCGACGCCGCGCCCGGTAACGCTCAAAATGCGGCTCGGCTGGGATGAAAATTCGTTGAATGCTCCCGTTCTGGCGCGTATTGCTGAAGACCTTGGGGTGGCGATGATCACCGTGCATGGCCGCACGCGTTGCCAGTTTTATAAAGGCACAGCAGATTGGCAGGCCATTCGCGACGTGACACAAGCTGTTTCGCTGCCGGTGATTGCCAATGGTGACATCATCGATGGGGAAAGCGCCGCCAAGGCGCTGGACCAATCTGGTGCCGCCGGCGTCATGGTCGGGCGGGCCGCAGTCGGCAGACCTTGGTTACTGGCGCAAATACAAACCTATCTAGATCGGAAAATATGGCCCGCGGCCCCGTCCCCCAATGCGCGGTTTGAGGTGTTTCGCCGCTGGTATCTCGATACGCTTGATCTCTATGATGAAGGTCATGGCGCACGGGTTGCGCGCAAACATCTTGCAGGCTTTATCAATGATTTTTGTGCCGTCGATGCCGAAGCTCGAAAATGGCGCGGACAAGTTTGCCGGTTGCACGCGCCGGATGCGGTTGTCGACGCAATGTATGACATGTTCACGCGTGGCCATGAAGCCGAGGTCGCTGCATGAGTGTTCAGATAAACGAGCGTCTCATTCTTGATAGCATGCCGCAGCCCGTGCTCGCAGTAGATCTTGACCAACGCATTTCGTATGCAAACTTTGCAGCCCAGGAGTTTTTCAGCGCAAGCATATCGAGCCTGCGTAAGCATACGGTGGAAACGCTGATGCCATTTGGTAGCCCTGTGATTAATCTGGTCGAGAATTGTCTTATCAACCGGTTTAGTTTTAATGAATATGGGATCGATCTTAGCGCCCCGCATACCGGACCAGATAGCATTGTCGACCTGCATGTTGCGCCTTTTGAAGATAGCGAAGGCGCGGGGTTGGCCTTGTTGGTTGTCCAGCCGCGGTCCCTGGCGCACAAAATTGACAAACAACTGACCCATCGCAGCGCGGCGCGCTCGGTGAGTGCAATGTCGGCTATGCTCGCACATGAGATTAAAAACCCGCTCTCGGGTATCAAAGGTGCTGCGCAATTGCTGGAAAGCGATGTTAGCGAGGACAATGTTGAACTCACACGGCTGATTTGCAGTGAAACCGAGCGCATCGCAGGCCTCGTTGATCGATTTGAGCAGTTTTCGGAGACACCGGTTGACCTCAATACGCCTATCAATGTGCACGCGATTTTGGAAAACGTGCGTATGTTGGCCAAAAATGGTTTTGGAGCTCACGTTAATTTTGTCGAAAATTACGACCCGTCTTTGCCCGATGTTCTGGGCAATAAAGACTTGCTGACCCAAGTGTTTTTGAACCTTGTTAAGAATGCGGCAGAGGCGGTTGATAAACGCAAAGGTGAAATCCAGCTATGTTCGGCGTTTCGCCCAGGTATCCGTCTGGCGCTGCCGGGGCGGGCAAATCCGATCCGTCTGCCGCTTGAATTTAGCGTGATTGATAATGGTCTTGGTGTGCCGGACGATATCAAAGCGCACTTGTTCGACCCTTTCGTGACCACAAAATCCAACGGCACAGGGCTTGGGTTGGCTCTGGTTGCTAAAATCATCGGCGATCATGGTGGAACAATTGAGTGCGACAGCACACGCGAGCGCACAATTTTCCGGGTGCGGCTGCCAATGGCGGTCGCTGTATCGGACGAGAAAGGTCAGATTCATGAGTAAGGGCACAGTTCTAATTGCAGACGACGATAAAGCAATCCGTACGGTGTTGTCGCAGGCGCTGGCGCGCGCAGGTTTTGATGTTAAAGTCACCGGCACAGCTTCCTCGCTCTGGAAATGGGTAAGTAATGGTGAAGGCGATGTCATCGTCACTGATGTTATGATGCCGGATCAAAATGCGTTTGACTTGATACCGCGGATCAAAAAATTCCGGCCCGATGTGCCGATCATCGTTATCAGCGCGAAAAATACGTTAACGACAGCAATCACAGCGGCAGAGCGTGGCGCGTTTGAATATCTGCCCAAGCCGTTCGATCTGGGCGCGTTGACGGGGCTAGTGGCGCGCGCGATGGAGTTGCCACGCTCGCAAAACGAGGCGGTAGATAGCGAAGCCGAGGAAGATCAGAACCTCCCGCTGGTTGGTCGGTCGCCCGCGATGCAGGAAATTTATCGTGCTGTCGCCCGTTTGACGCAAAACGATTTGTCGGTTCTTGTCACCGGTGATAGCGGGACAGGTAAGGAATTAATCGCGCGCGCACTGCATGATTACGGGCGGCGCAAACACGGGCAGTTTGTGGCTCTAAACATGGCTGCCATTCCGCGCGAACTGATCGAAAGCGAATTGTTTGGGCACGAAAAGGGCGCGTTTACCGGCGCTAGTCAGCGCATGGCGGGGCGTTTTGCGCAGGCTGAAGGTGGCACGTTGTTTCTCGATGAAATCGGTGACATGCCGATGGAAACCCAGACCCGGCTTTTGCGAGTTTTGCAGGAGGGTGAGTTTACCACCGTCGGCGGACGCCAACCCATTAAGACCGATGTCCGGATTATCGCGGCGACGCACCAAGATTTGCGCCAGTTAATCCAGCAAGGAATGTTCCGCGAGGATTTATATTTCCGGCTGAATGTTGTGCCCGTGCGGGTGCCGCCGCTGCGCGAGCGTCTTGAGGATATTGACGATCTCGTACGCCATTTTGTAACGCTGGGTCAGCGGGAGGGACTGCCGCAAAAAGGTTTTGAAGCGGATGGTTTGATGGTTATGCGCGAGTATGACTGGCCGGGCAATGTGCGCGAGTTGGAAAATCTCGTGCGGCGCATATCAGCTCTGTATACTGAAGACGTTATTACCGCCGATATTGTTCGCATGGAATTGAATGAAGTGCCGGATACGGTGGCTGTGCCGACGGTTAGACAATCGGAAAATCTTGGCGACAGTTTGGTGTTTCATTTGAGTAATTATTTCTCAAGTCACGGGCAGGGTTTGCCACCCAATGGCCTTTACGATCGGGTGCTGCGTGAGGTGGAACGCCCATTGATTGAACTTAGCCTTGAGGCCACCCGCGGCAATCAAATCCGCACCGCAGAATTGCTTGGCATTAACCGCAACACGCTGCGGAAAAAAATCCGAGAGCTTGGCATAGATGTTTTGCGTGCACCGCGCTAAAGGCCCAAACATCGTCTAATATCTTGTGGCGGGCACCTTGTCCGGCGGACATCCAGCCCATAGGATACACGATCAAAACTTAGGGGAGAGAGCTAATGGGAAACGGACCGCTAAACGGCGTAAAAATTATTGAATTTGCAGGCATCGGGCCGGGTCCGTTCTGCGCCATGTTGCTGTCGGATATGGGCGCTGACGTTTTGCGGATTGACCGCAAGGGCGCACATGGTGGGTCGCCAAACGATATCACCAGTCGTGGCCGTCGGTCGGTAGCGTTGGACCTGAAAAAATCCGAAGGCATTGAAGCATGCTTGAAACTGGTGGAAAGCGCCGACATCTTGCAGGAAGGTTTTCGCCCCGGCGTTATGGAACGGCTAGGCCTTGGACCGGATGTCTGCCTTGCGCGTAACCCAAAGCTGGTTTACGGGCGAATGACAGGCTGGGGCCAGACTGGACCGCTGGCGCATGCGGCGGGTCACGACATTAACTACATTGCACTCACGGGCGCACTTGCTGCGATCGGTCGTGATGAAGCGCCCGTACCGCCATTGAATCTGGTTGGCGATTTTGGCGGTGGTGCTCTCTATCTTGCAATGGGCATTTGTGCGGCGTTGTTTGAAGCCCAGCGTTCGGGGCAGGGGCAGGTCATAGATTGCGCCATGACCGATGGTGCAACTTCGCTCATGACAATGTTTTATGGCATGAAAGCCTCTAACTTCTGGTCGACGACACGCGGCGTGAACATGCTTGATGGCGGGGCGCATTTTTATGATGTGTACGAAACGGCAGACGCGAAATTCATTTCGCTTGGCTCAATCGAGCCACAGTTTTATGCGCTGTTGCGGGAGAAAGCTGGTCTTGATGATGCCGGGTTTGATGCTCAGATGGATCGCGGGCAATGGCCTGATTTGAAGGCCAAGGTTGCAGAAGCGATCAAAACCAAAACGCGCGACGAATGGGACGCGCTGATGGAAGGCACTGATGTATGTTATGCGCCGGTTCTAGATATGGACGAGGCAGCCTCGCATCCGCATAATCTTGCGCGTGAAACTCTGGTTGAACGCGACGGTGTAACCCAACCCAATGTTGCGCCACGATTTAGTCGTACACAAAGCGAGATACAAGGGCCGCCGCCCGTGATCGGCGCGCATAATGAAACCGCCTTGCAGGCATGGGGGTTTGATGATAATGATCTCGAAACTCTTAAGTCAGCTGAGGCAATTTAGTGGAATTACAATGGCTTAGTTGTTTTGGTTAAGCCACCACGTTTCCAAGCGCATGCCGTAAAGGCTATGGCGATATGGGTGTTCTAGCTGGGTCCAGCGTGCCACCCACTGATCGCTTGTATGATATAGCGGCACGAAATAATGCCCCGTCATTAGAGCTCGGTCGAGCGCGCGCGCTGCGGCGGTAAAAGCATCCGGCGTTGCTGCGGTGGTTAGAGCCGAGATCGCGGCATCTACGGCGGGGTTTTTGATTCCAGCATAGTTACGACTGCCATTTGTATCTGCGGCGGCACTGCCCCAATAATAGGCTTGCTCATTGCCGGGAGATAGCGAGGCGTAATAGTTATAAATGATCATGTCGAAATCAAAGGTCTGCAATCGCCGCTGATACTGGCTGGCATCAACGAGCCGTACAGACAAGGTGATGCCGACCTGTGCCAGCATGCGCCGATAGGCAAGCGCGAGGCGCTCATCTTCGCGGCGCTGCACAAGAAGTTCCAAATTAACCGGCGCGCCATTGGGTGCGCGCAATGTTTTACCGTCAAGTTGATAGCCAGCTGCTTCCAGAATTAGCAGCGCTTGGCGCTTAAGGTTACGGTCACGGCCAGAGCCATCGCTCACTGGCGGTTGATAGCCAATATCAAGCGCGGGTTCGGAAAGCCGGTCGCCAAGTATTTTGCGTTCGGCCGGTAGTGCGGCCCGCCCCGCGGCGCTCAAATCAGTATTGCCGAAATAACTATCCGTACGGGTGAACAGCCCGCCATAGAGAATTTTATTAGCCCATTGAAAGTCAAACATCAGATCCATGACCTGACGCACGGCAGACGGCGCCAATGCAGGGCGACGCGTATTCATAACAATAGCGCGCAGGCCCGACGGAGTGCCGAGCTGGATTTCTTGTTTGACGACACGTCCGTCGCGCGCTGCAGGAAAGGCGTAACCGCCCAGCCACCTTTGGCTATCCGTCTCTACCCAGATATCGACAAGGCCACTTTTGAAGGCTTCGAACGCGGCGCTTTGGTCGCGATAGTAATCGTCGACCAGCGTGATGATGTTGTGTCGGCCTTGCGTGACCGGCAGGTCAGCTCCCCAGTAATCGGGATTAAACTGAAACCTGACTTGCGCGCCGGGCGTTATTTCCTCCACGATATATGGACCCGATCCGATCGGGAACTGTAGCGTGGCGGCCTGAATATCGCGCGCCGCGTAAACATGCTTGGGTAGGATAGGCATTAGGCCGATGATCAGAGCCATCTCGCGGTCTGCGGTTTTTGGGTCAAAATGAAATGTGATGGTTGTGTCATTGGGGCGTTCAATATGCGTCACCCGTCCGTAATAATATCGGTGATTAGGCCGTCCTTTATTCTTCAGTATTTCCCATGTGAACGCCACGTCTTCAGTTGTCACCGGCTGTCCGTCAGAAAAGCGTGCCTTCGGGTTCAGGGTAAACCTAACAAAGCTGCGGTCAGGCGGCGTGAATACCTCTTCGGCAAGCAACGGGTAGAGCGAAAAGGCTTCGTCATAATTGCGTTCGAGCAGGCTTTCAAAAACCCGCTCGCGCAAGTTGCGCGCAACATTACCCCGCACGGAAAAAGGATTGAGACTATCAAAGTTTCCATACTGCGCTTGAACCAAGCGCCCGCCCTTTAAGGCCCGAACATCTGCGTAAGGGAAGGACGTAAAATCGACCCCAAGTTTTGGGGTTCCATGCATGGCCAACCCTTCGGCATGCGCTGGCAGGCCGCCTAAAAAGGCCATGGAAAGTAAGGCGAAAAGAAATGTCGTGCGCATTTTAATCCTGTCTGCCGGGCCAGATAAGGGTTCGGAACCAGCTGAGATAATTATTATTCTTATGATTTAAGTAATGCAGGTATTTCATTGTTTTATTATAATTTTTTATATCAGAAAACATGTTTTCTCGTGTTTTGAATTCCTGCGTGTCGTCCAGTTTTCGGATCTCACGCGCCGGATTACCAGCGGCAATAACATTTGCCGGAATATTGCCGGTAACTACCGAGCCAGCGCCGATCACGCTGTTGCGCCCGACGGTGACACCTTTACATATTTTGCAGCCTTCGCCGAGCCAAACATTATCTTCCAGCCGAACCGGGGCCAGCGGTCCGGGAGATGCCAGCCGGTCATAAATTTCATGCCAGTCCGCGTCTGAAATGTAGACCCGGCTTGCGATCATAACGTTATCGCCAATATCCACGGAACACGCGGACACAATTTGCAGGCCTGGCGTCAGCAACACATTATTGCCAATGCGAATGGTGCCAGTTTCGCCCTTGCCATCGGGCCAGGTGCACAGGCGTGACATTTGTCCGCGCGATGTTTGGATATGCACATTATTGCCCAGATGAATATCAGGCCCGTAAACTTCAAGCCGCTGCGGGCCGATGATTTCTAGCCCCGAGCCTACGCTGTCAAATTGCGGCACGACCCGCCAGCGCGTGTACATCGCGCGACATGCATTGATCAGCAGACGTATCGAATAGGGTTTGTTGTCACGTCTCATCGGGGGGGTCGAGTGCCTGACGGTTCCATTTAAAACTTTTGTAATCCAGCTTCTTGAGCGTTAGTGGTTTGACGACATCGAAATAGGGTGACACGTCAAAATCGCGCGGCGTGAAAAGCGAGTGATGTCGAATGTGCAGCACTTCGCGCTGATTTTCCAGTGTTACATCCGGCAAAATCGGGTAGCCGACTGACTGAAAAGCCCGTGCTATAAGGGTTGAGCAGATAGCTTGCGAGGGTTCGCCGCTGCCAAGCGCAATCATGCGGCGGCGCCATTTAACCGGCACTGGCGGTTGCGGCAGCAAATAGCGTGCGAGATCAATGACGTTTTTCACATCATACGCCGTACCCAGAGCCGCGATCATATAGGCGACAACGGCGTCGCGGTCATCGGGGGTAATCAGGGTCGGGCGGCAAATACGCGTATTGTAGCCCAGATATTTGGTTAGCGAGCTGGCAACCGCCCCGCGCGAGACATCGGCTTCGATCAGGCAGGCGGGATACCCAAATTCGTCTGTCAGCGTATCGTTTTCGCCGATATATAGCGCCGCGTGCGACCATGTTGACTGGGTAAGGTATTTGATTGCCGTTGAAATGCGCTGATTGCCTTCAACCAGCAACACATCGCCGGGTTGAAGGCTGTCGCGCAGGTCGTTCAGCGGCACAAATTGGTGCGCTTGATAGTTTAGAACCGGTTTCTCGATATACCGGATGATGATTTGGCTCATAAAGCGGGTTAGGAAACGGATCATGTGGGGAGCCACCCACAGGCGCCCGTGTTAATGGGTCTGGTTAACCCGAACGACATAGCGGTCCCCGTCGAAATCGTCGAAAATTTCTTCCACTTGTGGGTGGCGCACAGGTTCTGCACTGGTATCGGGGAGAAGATTTTGTTCCGAGACATAAGCGACATACTCCGTCTGCTCATTTTCAGCGAGCAGATGATAAAATGGCTGGTCTTTGCGGGGTCTGACTTCGGCCGGAATGGATAACCACCACTCCTCAGTGTTATTAAATGTGGGATCCACGTCAAAAATAACACCGCGAAACGGAAACAGCCGGTGTTTCACAACCTCGCCGATCTGGAACTTGGCTTTTTTCTCAATCATCATGACACCATCATTCGCAATTTTTCCATGCTTGTCTATACGCCAATACTGCTGAATGTGAAGTTAATGCCCCATATGCCCCGCATGAGGCACATTATAGGTCTGGTATTGACGATGATATAGGAACGCAAACCAACTTATGCCACAGTTATCCAGCTTTTATTCGGCTTTTGCCTGTGGACGACGCGCCCTCCGACGCGCGCGCGCAGGCTTCAGGCGAGCCAGCGATTAACAATAGGAAAAACGCCAGAAAACTTGAACCCCCGACCGCGATAAACGCATTTGTGTACCCACCGCCAAAGTCATAGATCGCACCGATGAGGATTGGGCCAAGCGCAACGCCGAAATTCATGATCAACTGGTTGTAGCTAAGTATGCGCGGGAAATCACGCGTGCCAAAAGCCCGCCCGATCAATAGCGGTTGCGACATCAGAATATTGCCGACCGTCACCCCGAAGAGCGCCGTTGCAATCAACACAAAGGTCTCACCACTAGCAAAGGCGATAACTGCCATAGATAAGCCTTGCGCGATGTAAAGACCCAGAACGAAGGGGTAAATACTAATCCTGTCCAGAAAAGTACCGCAAATCAGCCGGCCAGTGAACGAAAATCCCGCGACGAGCGAAAGACTGATGGCGGCTGTCGCCGGGTCAGCCCGTTCAAGCGCCCAGCTATACACATGGGCTATGGTGCCAACTTGGGTAAGAAGGGCGAATATCGAGGCGAAAGCACTGAACAGAAAAAACCGAGTGCGAACGGCCTGCGCTGCGTCAATGCCGTCAGCGCCTGGCACAAGTTCATTGTCGTTTGAGCCATCGCCATCGGGTTGCAAATTCATACTGGCCGGATCTGGGCGCATAAAGAAAATGGAAACTGGCAGCATCAAAAAGATCAGAATGACAAAAAATGGACTACGCACGGCGGTGAGGCCTTCACTACCCATAAGCGCGGCCAGCACAGGTGTTAGCAGAATACCACCCAGTGACAGTCCAGACTGGGTAAGCGCCAGGGCCAATGCGCGACGCCGGACAAACCAGCGGGCGGCCAGCGTTGTTGAGGGCACAAGTGCAGTCATGGCATAGCCGAACCCCAAAACGATATAGAGCGCATAGAGATGCGTGAGACTTTGTATTTCGGGGATTGCGAAAAATGCTGCAGCCATCAGTATTGTGCCGGCGCTAATGGTGTAACGCATATCGAAGCGCGATATTAGTTCACCAACCGCTATGCCAGCCAATCCGGAGCTGAACAAAAACAGCGTATTGGCGGCCGAAACTTGAGCAACCGAAAAGCCGGTTTCGTTGACTATATTTTCCAGAAAGACGGACATGGCATAAAAAATCAGACCAGCGCCGATCATCAGGCAATACGCGGTGGCGGCGAGTACGGCCCAGCCGAAAAAGGGTTTAGATGCGGATTGCGACATTACTTGCCTCTGGCGTGTCGCGAGCGTGTCATGGTCTGATGCAGGTGCGACATGGCTAGGAAATCTGTTTCTTGAGCGAAGTTTGGCGTGCCGCCTAGCATCCGGCTGCCAGCCAATGCGATGACACGCGTTCGGCGGTTGAAATCTGACGTTATTTTATGCAATGAGTTTGTACCACCCTTATCTAGCTTGTGTCTGTAAAGGATTACCCGATGAAGCTGTACACCTCACCAATTGGCCCCAGTCCGCGTAGTGCGAAAATCCTGTTTTCGCTCAAAGACATCATGCCGGAGATTATCGAGGTCGATATACTGCGAGCGGAAAACCGGCAAACGGAATTTCTGAGCATTAATCCAGCCGGACAGTTGCCGTTTGTCGTGACGGAGGAAGGTATCACGATCGCTGAGTTATCTGCGATCGCCGAATATTTGGATGAGATCAAGCCTGACCCCTCCTTGAGCGGCCTTACGGCTACCGATCGGGCAGTGACACGTATGCGGATGCGCCAGTGCGATTTTCTGATTTTCGCGCCAATGGTGCTTGGCTATCGACATGGCGAGGGGCGCAGGTTTTTCGACGGGCGGATTATTTTGCACGATGAAGTTTCAGCCCCCGCCAAGCTTATCGCGCAAGAAGGTTTGGCATGGCTCGATCCGTTGTTGGAAAAGCAGGATTATATTTGCGGCGACATGCTGACCTATGTAGACGTCATTTTCTACACAACGCTTGCGTTTTTTGACAAGCAAGGTCAGTCGATTGACCCGTCTCTCAAAAACATTGCCGGGCTGATGGCACGCCTCGACACGCATGACGTTCTTGGAAAGGGAGCATGATGCGCGACTTACCAAAGGATCCGAAAAACATGCCTGAATCCGAGTTGGCCGATTTTATCGGCCGCAAGATCTTGGCGTTTGATACCGAAACCGGCCTTGTTGAAGTTGGTTTCACCATTCCTAAAATATTTTTAAACATGCAAGGGATTTTGCATGGCGGCGCATATGCGACCATGCTGGATACTGCGTGCGGCGTGGCGATACGCAGTCGCTTGGATATGGATAAATATGCAGGTCATTCAACGCTGGAACTTAAAACAAGTTATTTGAAGGCTGGCGCGCCAGGCAATTATGTCGCTAAGGGGCAGGTGCAAAGAATTGGAAAGTCCATCGCCTTTGCTGATGCGACCTTATACAATGCAGACAACGAACTGGTTGGCAGTGCGAGTGCAACTTTTGTTTTGCGTCCACGCAAACCAAGCTAAAATAGCTGATGTGATAATAGCTTAAGGGCGAAATTATAACAGACCGCTGAAAAAGCGGAGCGGGGGGATAACGTGAAAAAAAAATCAGGCGCATGGCGCTCGGTACTGGCTGTATTGGTGACGGTTCTATCTGTTGGTGGTGCATATTTTTTAGGCATGGTGATAGAGCTTTTTGGTCAGGAGCGAGACCCGGGCACAATAACTGGCGCTCCCTTGCCGAGCGTTTTGGTGCAAGCCCGCGAAGCTGAACAACAGGCGATTGCCCGCGGATTGGCGATAGAGACCGACAAACAAATCTTGTTTGGCGATTTGCATGTTCATACAACCAATTCAACGGACGCTTTTTTGTGGTCGCTACCGATTTATGGTGGTGAAGGCACGCACCCTCTGGCAGATGCCTGCGATTTCGCCCGTCACTGTTCGGCCATTGATTTCTGGGCTATCACGGATCACGCTGAAGCATCGACCCCTAAACGGTGGCAGGATGCAAAACAAAGTATTCGCGCCTGCAATGCGTTGGCAGACGGCACCGAAGACCCTGATCTTGTAAGTTTTATCGGGTTTGAGTGGACACAGGTCGGTCAAACGCCTGAGGAGCATTACGGTCATAAGAACGTTATTTTCCGCGACCTTGAAGACGCAAAAATAGCAAAGCGCCCGATTGCGTCGGGAGGCGTAACTGTGCAAGCGCTTCGCACACAGGGTAAGGATTTGGTGCCGTTGGCGCTGCCCGTTCTTGATTTTAGCAACCGTCAAGATTATTTCGACATTCGACGTTTCCTTCAAAACGCATCAGAAGTGCCATTGTGCGATGCCGATACGCCGGCCGACCAGCTGGACGCCTCCTGTTTCGAGGTGGCGGAGACCCCGGCTGAATTGTTTTCTAGTCTGGATGCGCAAGGTGTCGACCCGCTGGTCATTCCCCATGGCACAACTTGGGGTTTTTATACCCCCACCGGCACTACATTTGACAAGCACCTAAAGGCTGAGAACCAGCCCGACCGATATCGCTTGCTGGAAATCATGTCTGGCCACGGCAATTCTGAGGAATATCGTGACTGGCGTTCGGTTGACCTAGCAGAAGATGGTGTGTCGGGCACCTGTCCGGCGCCACGCCCAGACTATCTGCCAATGTGCTGGCAGGCTGGTGAGATTATACGCGATCGCTGTTTGGCCGCGGGGGATGATGCGGCGACGTGTGAAACGCGCGCGCAAGAAGCCCGACTTAATGCCGCAAACAGTAGCGTCGCGGCCCACCTCACCGTGCCAGGCACCAAGATCGAGGAATGGCTAGATGCTGGCCAGTGCCGCGATTGCTTTCTGCCGTCTTTCGGCTATCGGCCCGGTGGTAGTGCCCAATACGCGTTAGCCTTACAAAACTTCGATGATGAAGGCGCTCCAAAACGCTTTAATTTTGGCTTTATTGCATCCAGCGACAACCATCGCGCACGCCCTGGCACCGGATATAAACCCGTTGACCGGCTCCGCCAAACTGAAGCGGTGCGTCTGTCAGCCAGTTGGCGCGCGCGCGTGTTTCCCAAGGGAACACCTGTCGCCGAAACCAAGGTGATTGACCGCAGCACGCTTATGAATTTGGGCTTTGCAGCGACCGAAATGGAGCGACAGGCGAGTTTTTGGACGACGGGGGGCTTGGCTGCTGTGCATGCGCAAGGGCGGTCGCGCGATGCGATATTTGACGCCATGGAACGACGTGAGACCTATGGCACAAGCGGCGCGCGCATTTTGCTGTGGTTCAACACCAATGGCGGCACCCCCATGGGTGGCACAGTTCAAACGGGCAAAGCACCGGTATTTGAGGTGAAGGCGGTCGGCGCACATAAACAAAAACCGGGCTGTCCTGAAGATACGCTCGACCTGCTAGGGGCCGAGCGGATGCAAAAGCTATGTGCCAATGAGTGCTATAATCCCGATGACGAGCGTTTGCGGATTTCGCGTATTGAGATTATTCGTATCCGCCCACAAATCACAGCTGATGAAAAGGTTGAGGGGCTAATCGACGACCCTTGGCTGGTGCATGAATGTCCAATGAATAATGAGGGCTGTGCGTTCACGTTTTCGGATCCAGAATTCGCGCAAAGCGCACGCATGGCGACCTATTACGCCCGCGCAATTCAGGAGCCAACCGAACGGATCAATGCCGATAATCTGCGATGTAGCTATGACGAAAACGGTAACTGCATCAAGCTAAACATATGCTATGGCGATGACAGGATTGATGCCGAAGATGGTTGTACGCGCCCGATTGAAGAACGTGCATGGTCGTCCCCGATATTTGTCGAGTATCAGCGTTAGTTGGTTTAGCTAAGCCAGCTTTTCGGTTTGATTGTTTCATCGCCCAGCATGTCGGGATCGTAAATGCGTCCGCCGGCGGCTTCCTTGATAAGCTGACGGGCGGCCATAAATTCAGCGGGGCGGTTCACCGCTTCGACGCAAACAAGCTGTGTGCCGTCAAAGTGGAAAATGGCGAAGGCGTTATCGGCATAATTTCCCCGCAAGACGTGCCGGTCGGCCGTATCGGAAAGGCCGGCAATTTGTAGTTTCACGTCGTATTGATCCGACCAGAACCACGGGATCGCGGTGTAAGGGGCAGGTTGCCCCAAGATGTCTGATGCGACAGCCTTACCTTGTTCGATGGCATTGGGCACGCTCTCCAGCCGCAAGCGCCTGTCAAGCAGTGCATTAGGGTGGTTTGTACAGTCACCAGCAGCGTAAATATCTGGGTGGCTGGTTCGCCCAACTGCGTCGACCAGAACGCCGTTATCGACGGTAAGCCCGCCAGCATCAGCAAGTTCGGTATTCGGGATGATACCGATACCGAGCACAACGAGGTCTGCCGTCAACGTGTCGCCATTTGGTAGCGCGACACCTGATACGCTCGTGTCACCGATAAAGCCAGTGACCTGCGCATCGGTTAAAATCTCGACATTATTTGTCGTGTGCAAAGCATGGAAATAGTCTGAAAGCTCCGGCTTTGTAACGCGTTCCAGCACGCGCCCGGCGGTTTCGACAATGGTGACATCAACGCCAAGTTGACGGGCAGATGCCGCTGTCTCAAGACCGATATAGCCACCCCCCACCACAACCATTTTTGCGCGCGCGCGAAACTCTGGCTGCATGGCTTCGATATCGGCGATGGTGCGCAGGTCAAAAATATTCTCAAGGTCATGACCGGGTACAGGTAATTGGCGGGGACGACTACCTGTACAAATGACCGCCTTGGAAAATGATAAAAATGTGCCGTCGGCGCATGTCAACGACAGATCGTCGGGATCGAGATGTGTGACATATGTGTTGAGCCGAACATCGACATTGTTATCGGTGTAATAGTTATCGGGCTTCAAAAACAAACGATCGCGCTCAAAAGTGCCGTTTAAGAATTTTTTGGATAATGGCGGGCGTTGATAAGGCAAAAACGCTTCGCCACCAAGCAATGTAATCGCCCCATCAAACCCGCCTGATTTAAGGCTGGCAATGGTCTGGAGTGCGGCTTGGCCGGCTCCAATAATTGCGATGTCGCAGGAAGCAGGTTTGGTTGACGTCATAAGACGCATATGTAGTAGAAATCGCCGCGCCCCGCAATCTCATCGGTCAATGAAATGCAGGTAAATGGCGGTGGTTAAATAATTTTCTGGTCGCGCATATGGGCAAGGAACTCCAAAAGGAATTCTTTGAACTCAGCGTCCTCACCAAATTCGATGCCCATGAGATTGCGGTTTGCATCGATCCGAACAACGGTCGACTCGAGCATCCAGCCTTCATTGCCAGTTTTGTGCGGAAACACAATCTGGGTTTCAAGCACAGCGCCCATTTCAGGCGGGTCACCCTTGAAGTTAACACCGGCCCCGCCTGTGCTTAGATCGACAATAGGCACATGCTCGCCATTGAGAAAAATATTAATCGGAACCTTGAAGCGGGCTTTTTTGCGTGTGGTCATAGTTCACTCAATAATCTAGCTAAGCGCGTTCGATAAATTTTGATGGCATGTCAAAGCAAAAGCCTTGGCCATATTGGTACCCAAGTTCCATCAGGTCGGCTGCGAATTCAGAATCTTCGATGCCTTCCGCGAGCAGGATGAGGGATTTGTTTTGACTGACTTTAATTAGTTCGCTGTGGTAGGGGCTCTCCCAGCCCTCCTTAAACCCACAAAGTGACCGGTCGCTTTTCACAAGGTCGAAGGGGAATGCGTCTATGTCTTTGGCGCGGATGACGCCGGTGCCGTAATCGTCAAGAGCGATAATCACTCCAAGGTTACGAAATTTGGTCACGCTACCGACGCAATCATGCAGCTCTTCGACGGTGAAAATTTCAGATAACTCAAGAACGAGTTGACGGTCATTCTGGGCGAACTTCGTTGCAAGGCTGGCAAGTTTTTCAACGGTAATTGCGTTTGAAAAATCGGTTGGCGTGACGTTCAAAAATACCCGCGGCTCGAAGGATTGCGGTTCAATGTCAAGATGTCTGGACAATAGGTCAACGATTTGTTGGGTAATGCGGGGATAGCGTTCGTCGCGGCATATGCCGGGAAAGAATTTGCCATTAGCGAGGAAGCGGTCGCCGTCATACAGGCGAATAAGAATTTCCGCACCCCAGACGGACTGATCTTTGAGCGCTACAATATTCTGCGAGGCCAGAAACCAGTTACCCTGATCAAACACCTCGAAGAACTCGTCATGAATACCCGACATTACCTACTCCCTTACGAATACTGACATTTAGCGGCAGTCAATACAAACCCCAACTTTTTTGGGCTTATCTTCGTGCCCTCGACAGTTAGCATGTTTTAGGAGTTTGTCATGAGTAAATCTGCAAAAGTCATCCAGCTGGAAGGTGCCACGCTGCGCCAGCAATTGCTCACACCAATTGCGACAATTTCTGACCATGTGTCTGAAATTTCACAATCTTTGCGTGCTGACGACATGTTGCACGAAGATCTGGGCCGCATCTCTGATGGTTGCCAGAACTTACGCGGGCAGGTTGGCGAACTGATTGAAGGTCAGGTTTTGATGAATACGCGCGAGGCGGGTGATCTCAGTAAAATTCGCCATGACCTGAAAAACCCCCTGAATTCAATTATCGGATATTCCGAGATTATTCTCGAAGAAAACGATAGCGAGCTTCCTGAGGGGCAGTTGACGCTGTTGCAGCATATTGTCGAACTGGGCGGCGAAATAAGCTCCACAATTGATACAGCGTTCCGCCACGCCGCCAATGAAGAGGCTCAAGCCGACGAAGAGGCTGCCATTGAGCGGTTGTTTGCGTCGCTCAATGAAAGCAGTTCGGGCATCACAATCAGCGATGAAATTGAGGGCAGCCCCATTTTGATTGTCGATGACAATCCTACCAATCAAGATATTTTGAGGCGCCGTCTCGAAAAGCACGGCTTCGATTGCATGCTAGCGGATAACGGCAATCAGGCACTTGCGATCATCGAAGAGCATGAGGTCGATCTTGTTTTGCTTGATCTTTTAATGCCGGATATGAACGGCATTGAAGTGCTGCACGCTATTCGCTCGATACCGAGCCGTCGTGAGTTGCCCATAATTATTGTTAGTGGCCTCAATGATGCGCGTGGCATTGCCAAATGTCTGTCGCATGGCGCAACAGATTATCTTGCCAAGCCCGTTGAGCCGCTAATTTTGGATGCAAAAGTTGTGTCGGCGCTTGAGCGGTTTGCCTATCGGCGCGAGCTGAACGTGCTGGCAACGACCGATCAGTTGACCCAGCTCCTTAACCGGCGGGCTGTGATGTCGCGCCTAGATGAAATTCTCGGCGAGTTTCATGATGAAGAGAAACCATTCGGTATGATTTTGCTGGATATTGATTTCTTCAAAAAAGTGAATGACACATACGGGCATAATGGCGGCGACGCGGTGCTTCAGCAATATGCAGATTGTCTGAAAAATGTGATGCGCTCAACCGATCTTATTGGCCGTATGGGCGGCGAAGAGTTCATTGCCGTTGTTCAAAACACGTCGATCGAAGATTTTCACAATATTTGTGAGCGCGTAAGGGCTTCCGTGGAAGCCTTGTCATGCGAGCATGAGGGGCTCATCATCAAAGTTACCACCAGCGGGGGTACTTATTATTCGGATGAGTTGGAGACGAATATCAAAGAAATGATAAACATCGCCGATAAACGGCTTTACGGGGCTAAAGAGAGCGGGCGTAACCGTATTCAGCATTTCGATACAAAGGACGCTTAGATATGGCTCACATCTTAATTGTAGAAGACAACGAACTTAACCGGGACATGCTCTCACGGCGTTTGGAACGTCGGGGGTTTGAGGTCAGCATCGCTGTCGACGGTCAAGAAGGGCTGGATATGATTAAATCCAAGCGACCAGACCTTGTGTTGATGGACATGGATTTACCGATTATGGATGGCTGGGAAGCAACCCGTCAGGCCAAGAGCGACGGCGATATTAGTGCCATTCCGATTATTGCGCTGACCGCGCACGCATTGGCTGAACATCGCGAGCAGGCTGAGGAAGCCGGTGCGAATGATTTCGATACAAAGCCGATTGAAATGCCGCGCTTGATGGAAAAAATCGAAAAACTTCTTCCCTGATTCAGGCATCCCGTATTAAAGACACTTTCAACTTTCAAAAGCGCCATCGGTTGCGGTCGTTATCAGCTCTTTTGCCCGATTAAATTGCTGAGTAGGTCGGTGAGGCTATCTTCATGGTCGAGGTCGGTCTTGTTAATGATGCCGGCTGTATAGGCGTTCACCGTCTCGCTTTGCTCGGCGTCAAGCTCCATGCCTGAGAACACGATAATTGGAATATCTTTCAGATTTTCCAAACCATCGATTGAGCGCATAAACTCAAAGCCATTCATAACCGGCATGTCCAGATCCAGCGTAATCATAGAGAATTGTTCGTTCACCAAATTAAGCGCCTCTGCGCCGTTTTTGGCTTCTACATATTCCGCACCTTGAGCGGTGAGAACCCGCCCAATAATCTCGCGCGCGTCTGCGTCATCATCAACAACGAGAACCCGTGTTGTTTCCTCAAGTGAAATCCCCACTTCACGGATCGCATCAAGGAAGGTTTCACGATCAATTGGTTTGTGCAGGAATTTTTGAACGCCAGACATATCGGCATCTTTTTCGGCTTCGGTAACCGAAATAATGAATACGGGGATATCTGCCATTTCCGGATCGGATTTTAGCTGATCGAGAACCTTCCATCCATCCTGATCAGGCAGGTAGATATCAAGAAGGATAACATCCGGTTTAAGTGATTTCGCAAGTTCCAGACCCGAGCTACCTTTCAGCGCACCAGTCATTCGAAAGTTTTGCGATTTTAACATGCGGCGGATGAGGTCTTGTGTGCTGGTGTCGTCATCAACGATCAGAACCAGCGGGCCGCTATCTCCAATAATGTCAGAGTAGGCCGTCTCGTTCGCCACTTCCTGAATGTAACGCGGTACGTGAATGGTGAAAGTGGTGCCAACGCCATACTCGCTTTCAACGTCCAGACGCCCGCCCATCATCTGAATGAGGCTGGTGGTTATGGTTAGGCCAAGGCCTGTGCCACCGAAATTGGCCGATGTAGACGTATCAGCCTGCGCGTATTCCTGTAGAATTTTGCCCAGATGTTCTTCAGTCATACCGATGCCTGTATCTGCAACAGATATCGACAGCCATTTCTCATCGTCTTTGTCATACGGCGTTGAGACGATCGTCACTTTTCCGTTTTCGGTAAATTTGACGGCGTTGGAGATCAGATTAACAACGCACTGACGCAAGCGGGTTTCATCACCCCGAATGTGTTTATTGTCGCCATCTTCATCAGTGTATTCAAACGCCAATTCGTTGCCGTTTTTATCGGCCAGCGTTTGCGAGATTGTTTTTGTCTGCTCCATAAGGTCGGAAACACGAAAATCTGTCAGATAAAGTTCCATGCGGCCGGCTTCGATTTTAGACAGATCCAGAATGTCGTTAATAAGCGACAACAAGTGCTTGCCCGATTGTGAGATTTTGGTCAGGTCGGACGCCATGCGGTCATTTCCGTCATCTTCGGCTTCTTCAAGAAGCAAGTCCGCATAGCCCAGAATACCGTTTAGCGGTGTACGCAATTCGTGGCTCATATTGGCGAGGAATTTACTTTTCGCCGCATTGGCTTCACTGGCTTCGTCGCGGGCGATTTCAAGCTCTGTTGTTAGGCGCTTGACCCGCTCCAGCTCTTTGGATTCTTTCTGATAAGTTTCTAGCGCGTTGATAAGCTGACCAACCTCATCCGTGCTACTCGACAGCAAGCCGGTTTGTTTAGGCATATCAACATTGCGTTCGCCTTGCGCCATGCGATTCAACACGTCGACGGCTTCTTGCAGAGGCTTAAAGGACTGGCGTTGTATATAACCCAAGAGAAGGAGAAGCAGTCCCATAATACCGGCACCCAGCGGTGCAAAGGCACTGGTAATTTCGTTTTGGCGCGTAAGCGACGCAGCCACATCTCGCGTAATGAGAAGTTTGAGATAGGGTGTCTCACCGGATGTCATCAACTCGCGTCCGCCGGCACTCGAAACTTGTTCAAGTTGAGGAACAAGGTCAATCATTGCAGTATCAAGAGCGCGCTCAGTATCGATTTTTCGGAAAATTGTCTCGTCGAGCAAAAATGGTTCGACAATCTGGAACAGCTCAAGTTCCTCGCCGTTCAGGTAATCAGAAACATCCAGCTCATCTTCTTTCAAGCGATCCCCGGGGGCTTCACCGACGCCGCTGATGAAATCCCAGATATCGATATCGATATATTGCGTCTCTGCCGAAATTGCCAAGGAGTAATTCTCCAGCGCCTCATCCAGCAGTTTTCCAAGCGCGACAAAGGCCACAAGCTCCGGGCCGATGAATACCGGCTGAACGAGAGTGATATAATAGCCGCCAACTTCCACGTTTCGGTGCAAGGACTGATGGAACAGTAAACCCGCCCAGTAAGCGTTTTGTCTGCTGATTTTGGGAAAGAAAGCCTCAATGCTTTCCGAACCAGCGAAAGCGTAGGCGAAATCATAGAGAACCTGTTTTTCTTCCTCTGAAACAAACCGGCCAAGTTCAAAGCTGGTGTCGATGTCTGTTCTGCAAGGCAGCTCCTCAATCAGATACCGCGAGCTTTCACAATAGGCTGGCATCATGGATTTTGGGCTAAATATCATGGCGTAGGAAAGCTCGCCCCGGTTGAGCGCCGGACTGATATATTGTTCAAACTCGGCAGGGTCAAAACCGCTAAATCGCTCATCGACATCGAGTTCGCGCCCCATGGCCCGAATGTCGGAGGCAAAGCCCTGTTCCATGCGTACAATTGTGTCGATGTAAATATTGGCCCATGAATCCGTATAGATCCGCCTCAGGTTTTCACTGCTTTCTTCATACAGCGCCTGCTGTTGAAAATAACTCAGCGAAAGCACCAGTCCGGTACTTGCAAGCACGGCGACAACGACCATTGCTAGAAGTTTGGTTCTGATTTGCATGTTA
>MDTB01072602.1_pt1 | contig 49876 bp, 29 predicted proteins | sample 811161 | NCBI WGS metagenome assembly MDTB01 (sample SAMN05326650, study PRJNA326480) | marine metagenome | isolation source: seawater | place: Mediterranean Sea | collected 2009
AAAAAAGATTCGCCTAAACATGTAGAAGTTGATAGAGTACCTTATTCGGACGGGAGTTCGAATCTCCCCACCTCCACTAATATCATTTAATCATATATTTTAAATAAAAGTAAAACTTAGTAAATAATGATATTTACTAAAATAAGTATATCCAGGATATTTACATATCCATCTTGATTTATATCTGCTGATTCTAAACTTATAGAATCACCTAAAATCATATTTACGACATTAATAACATCTACGACATTTACTTCTCCATCACTATTAATATCACCTAGTGAAAATTCTTGATCCGAAAGCTCACATGATCCAAAATAATAAGGACCTAAAATTAAATCTATATTTTCAAAAGTAAATTGTCGATCATTCCACTGTCCAAATCCACATTCTTCAGGTAAATCAGACTCCCAACCAGGTCCATCCCAATAGTCATAAAGTCCATTTCTAAATTTATATGTATAGGTTCCTGGTGTAGGTGAAATTGTTAATGACCAAATATTATTACCTTGTTCTGTCATTAATAAACCTGAAGGTCCTGCTAGCTGAATATCTGAACCTGAAACATAAACTCCTGAATCATCAATCTCTTCATTCGTCATATCTACTAAAAATGTAACAGTTGGATCTGAAGGTAAATCTATACATTCACCCTCTTGACATTCTTGCCCATCATCGCAAAAAATATTTTCACATGCATCAGTGGGTATTTCAAAATCTTTAAATACATAAATAAAATCAGAAGAAGTATAACTACCATCATCTACAATTAATTTAAATTTATATACTCCCTGAACAAGATTTGATATTTCATTTATAGTTCCATTTAAATTAGAATTTATCACACTATTTGGACCATAAATTTGTTGCCACAAATAATTTAAATTTTCGGAGTCTGTATCATAACTAAGCGATGCATCTAAAGAAGTACTTGTTTCTGGACTATTTATAGAAATATCTTCTCCAGCATTAGCAATTGGTGGATTATAATCTAATTCTCTATCGTAGGAAAAAACCATTTTTCCTAAATTAAACTGACCATTAACAAAAACTAATCTTAAGATATGCTCACCTGCATTAAATTCAATATTTGATACAGTCTCACTCATCCAATTATACCAGTCACCAGTAAAAGATACATCAAAATCATCAGATATTCGTACTCCATCAATTTCAAAATAAAATGGACCACCACCACTTGGATTGTTAGTAGCATAACGATATTCCAGATCATAAAATCCAGGTTCTTCGACATAAATACTATATTCAACCCATTCACCACCCTCAATCCAGCCAAGAGTTGGACCTTCCATTCCATTTAAATATTCCACATCGACGTACTGGTCTAGTCGATATGTTCCAAAGTTTGTTTGTGTGTTATCATAATAAGAAATATTTTGAGCTATTTCATCATGATAAGAATCATACTTTCCAGATTCAATAATACCAGGTAAATTAAATATACTTCCATTATAAGGGCTTTGTTCTCCAACTTGTACATATATAATATTAGTAATATTAACTTCTGTACCTGAATAAATTTTACCATAAAAACCATGAGCGCCCAATGATAAATTTTCTGCTACAATACTATATGGGTAATTGAAATCTTCCCCTAAAAATTCAGAATTTTTATAAAATTCAACTCTTGTGATACTAATATTATCAGTATCAATAGTTAAATTTACATTCCCATATTGATATGCTTGATTAAATTCTGATGAAATAACTCCATAAATATCAGATTCCCTATTTGTTTTAAGTTGTCTTGGTTCTACATCTAGTTCAAATCCATCAGAGAATGTAACTCTAATCGGTATATCACTATAATTATGTGCAACATATGTATATTCTCCATTTTTATTAAAACTTAATGCAATTGGATAATCAGAAGTTATATCAGATCTTAATTCTCCAAGAGCATTCATATTATGTATCCAATGATATGTTTGAGCATCGGATATACCAAATTTTAAATTTCTTTCAGGATATGAATTATACAATTCTATTGCGTTCGATGGATCAATAAAAGATAAATACTGCCAAAAAACATCATGCCAAAGATTAGGATTCTCTTCATTATACATTATACCTGTATTATTTGTTATTTCAGACCATAAATCATTAACATAATCTAAATTATGGCTTAAATAAAATGAGCCAGCATGAATTGGATACATCTCAATACCATATGATGCAGCAATATCATTAGTCCAAAAAGTTCCATTGTCATATGAGTTACCCCATACTCTTGAAACAAGACTATATGGATGATTTGATGAAAAGTTTCTTTGATACATATCGAACCAGTATTCATCAATTGCAGTCTGTTCTGTAGTATATAAATAAATTCCTAAATCTCTAATTTCATCATTATTTGTAACACTTCCCCAATGTATTAATGAAGAATTGAATTGCATACTCTCAGATGATGATTCTTGATCGTTTCCTTGTGGAAATGTAGCAAAACCATTAGCCCAGCAATGTCCCGCAAAAGGGCTAAAACTTCTTAAAAATGGGTATAATGTATCGCTTCTATCGATAGATGCAGCGTCACGTATTAAATGATTAATCATCCCACCCCAATTATCGGCCCATCCAGGATTATATTGTTCTATAAATGAAGCTGCGTGTATAAAATACCCCCAATGAAAATGATGATCATTGATATTATAATCTTGTCCATGTCCTGCCGGATAACCAATCATAGTTGACCATGTTTCATTATAGTAAAAAATAAAGGCTACTTCGTTACTATTCGCAGTCAACCAATCCTCTAATCGAGTTTTGATAGTCTCAATTATAGTATTCAATGCATTTTGGTTTCCTATTTGCTCTGCTATCCTTGCTGTTTGAATAAGACGATTCATTACTTGACCTTCATTATATGAATCTGTCCATGAAGATAGTTGTTCATTTTCAATTTGAGAAATTTTATTTTCCAATTCTGCAGGATTAAAACCATCACTATAGTGCGCTAATGCTGGCAATGTTGGTAAAATTCCAATAAATTGATTTTCGGTTTTAAAATAATTCCCAACATTAATTTTTAATTCACCCCTCACTGTTTCATAACTATATCCATTAGGGTAAGGCGAGTCATCAGCTAAGTTATTCCACTGGTGAGGTAGTAAACCTTGCAATATGTTGGAATACTCACCTTCTTTTATCTCGACATCTATATTAAATTCTGTTTCTAAAATAGAATTTGTCTCATCATAATTCCAATTTACATATGTATTTTGAGGGAAAACATAAGCATATTCTGAATACTCTTCTGATAAAGCTATTAAGTTATCATTTAAACCTGGAGCCATTACCATTGACCAATAATTATTACCATTTAAATTAGAAGTATAAACTGATCCTGACTGACTCCATACACTACCTGAAGGCGCATAAATAATAAAATCAGCACCATTTCTTGCATCTTCAATAATAATTTTTTCATCAATAATTGTAACTGTACCTAGATTAATTTCCACTCTTGCTAGTGATTCTGCATCTTTAGTAAAATACAAAAAAGGCATTCCAATACCAGAAGTTGCATGAAAAAAATGATTCCCATCTGACCATTCCATCGTAACTGTCCAATCTGAAAAATCATATACTTTTGATTTAATAACATTTAAATTAGAAATTCCATGAATAATTGGCTCTTGATCATCATATACACCCCATGGAATATAACTAGTTACTAATCCTTGATTTATTGTTTTTAATGCCATCGGATAATTAAAAAGATTATTTGCATGATTTTCTTTGATTAACTTGGACCACCAGTCGTTAGTCGGTATTTTTTTTTCTAAAGCAGGACCACTTATCTGAGGCTGACCTGAAGGATAGTCATTTCTACCAGCCTCATCAAATCCAGGGAAATTAGTTGTATAACTACCTGATCCAACTTGAATAATTTCAGCCATTAAAAAATTGAATATTAATAATGTAAAAATATCTTTCATCTTATGTTCACTTTTCTTTTTTTAACTAATTAATTTCTTTAATAAAAAATACTTCAAATCTATTACTATATGCAAAAATAAAAACTTATTGATATATGCAAAAATAAAAACTTATTGAAATTCAATTGAAAAATATTTTAGGTTAATAAATATATATGATATTGAGAATGATTCTCATTAAATTACATTATATTTTTTGTGTATCAACATATAATATTAATGAACTATAAACATCAATTTCAGAAAATAAAAGAACAATGGATTGATTTTCAAAAGGTTAAAGAGAATCAGAAGATTAGAATTAGAGATGCTATAAAGTTTGATTTTAATAACCAAATTAAATCACAAAAGCTTTACCTCGTAAAATAAAGTCTTCTATCAGTAAAAAAAGGAGTGATATAATAAGCCTTAAAATTGCTCCTTTTTTATTTTTACTTAAATATAGAGCCTTATTCCTTTATTAGAAATAAGGCTCTATTATTACTCAAGGTAATTTTGAGGTAATATTATTCTAAATAATTTATTTGAACCATAAGAACCAAAGATGCCATAACCACCATCAATACCAATAGATTGTCCGCTTGTACCAGCTCCTTCTAGAAGAAAATTTTCAAATTTTAGCCCATTACCTATTACAAAATATTCATAATAATTATGGTCCATACTGATAAGATTAATTAATAAATCTGTGGGTTCGTCAGAACAATAATCATCTTCTGTTTCAATGAAATCAGGGAATACAATATAAGAGCTATCTTGTAAATTTATTTCAGAATAAAATCTTCCACCACAAAATCGTTTAGATTCTTCAAAGTTATGGAACTTATATCCATCTATATAACCCTCGATTATTCCTTGATTTTCTATAGGGTTCCAATTTATGGTATACACCTCTCCAACACTTAATGTATCTGCTAATTCCATACTTATATAGGGAATATTAGGAGTAGTTATTTCGCCATTAATATCATCATAATCATTATGTGAAATAAAAAGTGAATATGTTGTATTAGATTTTGGTATAAAATTACCTGAAGTATCTTTATAATGATGTACATCAATATTTAGACTATCAGCAAAAAATTCTGTATTTACATAAACATATTCAGTTTCAATATAATTGAAAATATATTCTATTCCAGAATCAACGTCTTTTACTATTACATTTGCATCCTTAACAATAGACTCTGGTTGATAAATAAAGAATTGTTGATTACACCATTGGTTATCCCAATCCTGTTCAGCACTAGCAATACAGTCGTACCATTCAGGCATTGTATCACTAACAGTTGCACTAATTTCATTTAATCCCATAGTAGAATATATCTGAACAGATGATAGTCCATGCTCAAAGTAGATTTCATCTTTTATCTGGCAGAGATTAATTATATCTCCATGATAATCATAATCACAATTATCCATATTATCTTCATCATAATTCAATAACGAATCTAATACTATAATCGCTTTAATATTTAGTTTTGAGCTATGTGGCTCATTTACTTCTTCCCAATTCGAAGATTCATACATATTAGTCCAATTACAAGAATAAAATATCAAAAAAAATAAACATATAAATATTTTATTATTTAATTTATTAAAATTCAAATTTTACTCCTATGAATGGCATAAATGGAAACATTGTAATTGGAAATCTTTCAACCCCAATCCTATTTCCTGTATCTATATTAGTTTTTTGTCTATAAAAATATTGGAATATATTTTTATGATTAGTTAAATTAATTATTTGAAGGTAATATTCAGTATTTACTCCAAATATTTTTAGATTTTTTGTAGTCAGACCTAAATCAATTCTAAAATACGGATCATATCGTCTTGAATTTTTTTCTCCATATAAAAAAGCAATGGACTGATCTTCATTTACATTAACTCCATTATTTAACCACCATTCATAATATTGACCGTATAATGGAGTATATGGATTGCCACTAGAATAGGATAAAGATGAACTTAATTTAATTTTAGATAATGCATTAAAATTTGCTACTACATTAATAGTATGTGTTCTATCAAAAGTAGGACTGTGCCATCCATATTCAGGTAAATAATAAAATGCATTAGCATAAGTATAACCAATCCAACCACTTATATCTCCAGACGATTTTTTAATTAGTAATTCTAATCCATATGAATAAGCATCAGTATCCCAAAATTCATTAAATGGTGAACTTGTCTGAACAGTACCATCTGAATTAGAAAAGAAATTTGCTTCTTTTAGTGTTAAAAGATTATCAAAATCTTTATAATAACCTTCAACTCTATATAAAATATTATTATTTGAAAAATATTCTAATCCGACTATTGTATGTTCTGATAGACTCGCACTTTTATTTTCAGGTATTCCAAGCCAAAAATCAATAATTCTGAAATTCTCATCTGGTGAATTTGCAATTGTGAGAAATTGATGAAATTTACCATAATTAAATTTTAAAGATAAATCATTTGATAACCAATATTTTATACCAATACGAGGTTCAAAATAAGTTGAATCATGCAAACTATAGTTAGTGGCTCTAATTCCAGCCTGAATTGATAATAATTGAGAAACTTTCCATTCATCTTGCAAGAATAATGACAGCTCTCTTGTGCTATTCTGCATATCTAAAGGTATAAAATTTGTATCCTGAACTATTGTTGTATCAAAAAAAGAATCATTTTGTTGATTATATTCTAAAATAGATTGACTAGAGTAACTATCAAATTCCATCCCTAAACTAAATTCGACATCTTTGTATTGGTAACCTCCCGTTAAAGTATGTTTATTATTCTTTATCCATGTAAACTCTGATTCTATTGTTTGATCTTTTATAATATCATAAAAATTTATTCCAAAGTTTGAAATATTTGATAATATATTAATATTCTCCTGATCATTATAACTCAAAGTATCATTATATGTATATTCATTACCAAAATACATTCCAAAATCAAATCTAAAACGGCTATTTGCAATGAAAGTTTTTGAAATTAAATTAGGCGATATAATCCACCTCCATGTAATTCCATCTGTTTTATTACCCCAAGGCCATTCAATATTAAAATTACTATTTAGTTGATTTGTATTTTCTGAATATTGCTGATCATTAACATTAAAATCAATTCTATCGTCACCATAAAATCGCGTGTATGTTAAACGATGATTATCTCCTATATTTAAATTTAATTTAGCTTGGTAATCATAAAAATAATACGGAAATTGTAGTGTTTGTTCAGAATTTTGTTCACTATCATCAATACTTTGACTGTCTTTATTTCGCTCCTTACCATTACCTCCATCTAAAGGAATATTAAGCATATCAATTATTTTATCAAAATAAGTTCTGCGCCCTGAAAACATCCATGAACCATTAATTGATTTCCAATTAGGCAAAGGTCCTTCAATTAATGCCTTAGCTGAAATAAGAGAAATATTTGCTGACCCTTTTACCTCTTTACTATTACCTTCTCTGTTGATAATATTTAATATTGATCCCATTCTTCCACCATATCTAGCAGGAAAACCTCCTGCATGAAAATCTGCCTCTTTAATTGATTCAGTATTAAATGTTGAAAAAATCCCACCTAAATGATATGGATTATAAACAGAAATACCATCTAATAAAATTAAATTTTGATCAGGGGTACTTCCTCTTACATACAACGCACTAGAAAAATCACTTATTGTTTGTACTCCTGGTAATAATTGAAGTGTCCTAAAAACATCAGGTTCAATTAATGCTGGTGCTGAATTAATTTCTCTAAAATCTAATGATACTTGACTACTCTCAATTGATTTCTCGAATTTCTTCCTTTCAGCCGTTACATTAACTTCAGCAGCTTTTAAAACTTCTTTTTTTAGGCTGACATCTATTCTACTGTTTAAAGTTGTTATAATTATATTTTTTTTATAAAATTTATAACCAATGATATTCACATTAAGTTCATATTCACCTACAGGAATATCCATTATTAAATAATAACCATCAATATTTGATGCTGTACCATAATTTGTATCACTTAAAAAAATATTTGCATAAGATATGGGTTCTCCTGATTCTATATCTCTTATAAATCCATTAATATTTATATTTTCTTGAGAAAAAATAGATGAGAATAAAATAATTAAAATAATGTTTTTCATATTTATAGTTTTTTTAATTTATTTTCGAAGATATGATTTAGAGAATCTAGCTGAATTAATATTTACATTAAATTTAACATCTTTTATAATCCATTCAGTTCCCTTACTATTAATTTTTAACTCATCTTTATATTTATAATAAAATGGAAACCACCTGTTCTCAACCTTTCTAATATCTTTCATAAATGTTGTTTTTAATAATTTTCCACTTTTAGCATATAATTCTTCCTTTATTGGCAAAAAATATTCTTTATCTATCCATGACTTTCTATTAGGATAAGATAGTCCTTTAACTTTAGCAATCATAAATATAACCCAATGATCTCTACCTTCTATTATTTCTGAACCTTCTAACTTCAAATTATATAATTCACGCATCGGTCTAGTTTCCATCATATCTTTATAAGACATATCAGATCCATTCATTGACTGTCGTAACATATGACCAGATATTTGTATTACTCTATCAGTTTGAGGTGAATATGTCCAAAGTTTATCTTTTATTTTTAACATTTTAACACCTTTCTCTCTTGCAGGCGAGAGGTGTTCAGTAAAAGAAGTGTCTGTTCCAATACTCCAATTTCTTGATGATATTGTTCGGGATTTACGTCTACCATGTATTATCATATCACTAACGACAACTCTATTATACGAATTTAAATTACTATCAAGATTAATGATTATAGAATCTAAACTTGAATCAAATTCATCAGAAAAACTAAAAGAAAAAAATAAAATAAAAAATAACGTTTTTATCATGATTCTAATTCCTTAAATAATTGAGACATTTCTCGTTTGTATATTGCTATGCCAGCCAACATGGTTCCTAGAACAGTTGCAAATAAACCAGGTAGAAACCCTATATAATAAAGATCCGAAGTAACTTGCGTATAAAAAATATTTGGTAACACCATTGAACTTGTATTCATACCTTGAACTGCTTCAGTATAATCAATTCCATTCTCTTGAAAGTAATAGGTCAGACTTAAACCAATCACTGTACCAATAATTGTACCTATAAACCCAACAATTATTGCTTCATAAATCATTGATTTATATACCTGACCTTTTGATTCTCCAATAGCCAATCGTAAACCAATTTCTCCATGTCTTCTTAAGCCATTCATCAATCCCATATTCCATAGTACAACCATTACAATTATTAAAAATATTCCTCCAATAACTATTAATGCAGAATTACTAAAATCAACCATCGTACCCATTTGACCTGAGTCTCTAAGTGCAAGCATCATGGGACTATACATATAAGAAGTATCTAAAAAACTATTATTATAATCGTTCCTTATAGAAACGGCACTTTTATCGTCATAAAATAAGTCATTCGTAAAACCTAAAATTTCAGATGCTGCTCCTTGCATATCAAGTGCTTCCTGAGCTCCAGATATATCCACTAATAACATCTGTCTATCAATTTGGCCTTTCATTAAATCAAAAGTTCCAACAAGTATAAAATTATAGGTCGTAAAAGCATTTTCCATTGTTGTCCCTATAAAAGTTAATATCTGACCAACTTTAACATTTAATTTATTTGCAAGTTTAGTACTGATTAGAACTTCATTATATTTTTCAGGTAAGCGACCAGATTTAAGAAAATTTTCAAGATTCCATAATTCGATCTGTCTTGAATTAGGTGATAAGAGATCAATTCCCATAGCAATTACAGGTCCTTGTGATTTTGTCTCATTATTTTCATCAGGTATATCTAATAAACCAGCGAAGGAAATTTTGGGAGACCAAAAATAATCAGGATATAATTTATGTAATTGATCTAACAATGGTTCTATATCTACTAGTGCAAGATCATTAGGTAGTAATTGACTCTCATCATTATATGCTCTTGTTACAACTTTTTCATATCCAGAAATAATGACTGCAGTATCTAAAAACATAGTATTCATCATACCTCTCATAAAACCAAGAACAAAAATAACAACAGTTACGGTAATAGTAATGATTACAACAGGAAATAAACTTCTAGATCGATCTCTTAAAAGACCTTTTGATAAAAACTTTATCATAATATTGTCTTTCCTCTTAATGCATCCGTTGGATTCATAATAGCTATTTTCCTTGATGGAATATAACTAACTATCAACACAATTATAGATATTAAAAGTGTCGTATTAAAAATAAGCTTAAAAGAATATATAGGTATTAGACGTTTTGCTATTATCAATCCCATTTCTGAATAATCTATAGGTAAAGGGATTCCATAAATACTAAACCACCATAAAAGCGGTCCAAACAAAATAATAGTCATTAAAGCAGCAAAAAAAGCAACCAATGTTCCTTCAAGAGTAAAAAGGGTTATAACTTGTGAACGAGTCATACCTAATGCTATCAGTGTCCCTATTTCTTTACCTCTTCTAAATATTGATAAAACCTGTGCATTAAAAATACCCATAGCAGCTAAAGCTAAAAGAATTATAAATAAAATTATATTTGCAGGTTGGTCAGCTTCAATTGCCGCTTCAATATCTTGAATTAAATAATTTACATCTCTATGAATCCAATCTTCCTTTTCATTTATAATGGGTATCCCAGTATCAAAAACAACATAAGATGCTTCATTTTCCATAGCTAACATTTTTCTCATACTATTTAAAGGTAGCCATATATGACCGATATCTATTTTGAAATTTTCAGTGTCCATAATATGAACAATAGTAGCTTCATTCGCATCATATGTTTTATCAGAATCTAACCATCTTAGAATAAATGAATCACCGACTTCAAGTTTTGCATTTTCAGCCATACCTCTTCCAATAACTATTGGAATATGAATTTCTTCATGTCCTATAAATTTATTTACCGGTATATCTAAAATAGATTGGCTAGGTAAAATACCTTTCATAATAACAGGAATCATTCGCCCATTTGGATATATTGTTGCCTGGCTAACCAAAATAGGTACCGCTTTATTTTTTTCTATAAGTATATTTATCTTAGAAGGAATAACAGAATGAGACTTTTCATATGACATAGGATCTAAAGGATCATAATTAGGATGCCAATAAGCACCGCCTGAAATTTCTGTTTTAATAGTAATATGCTTTGCATGTTGACGCATACCATCATACATCCCTGAAATAAATATGATAATAAAAAAAGATAAAGAAGTAACAAATATGTTTAAGAAACTTCTCAAACGTGCTCCTAATAAATTTTTAATAGCTATATTTAGGAGCATTATTTAATCTTTGTTTCCAATATCAGTTAGTACATCACTAATAATTTTACCATCTTCCAAACGAATTATTCTTTTTAAATAATTCATTATTTTTTCATCATGAGTTGCAAAAAGAAATGAAGTAGAAATTTCTTTATTTAAACTAACCAATATCTTCATTATTTGATGTGAATTTTCAGCATCTAAATTAGCAGTTGGTTCATCAGCTAAAACAAGTGCAGGACGATGTACAATAGCTCTTGCAATAGCTGTTCTTTGGCATTGTCCACCACTTAGGGTTATTGGTTTAGAATTTATCTTATCTGTTAAACCTACCCATTCAATTGCCTGTTTGACTTTTTTATCACGTTCTATAGAATTTATTCCATTTAATAATAATGGTAATTCAATATTTTCATATACAGTATATACTGGGAGTAAATTATAACTTTGAAAAATAAAGCCCATATACTTTCTTCGTATTTTAGCTTTTTCATTATGATTTGTAGAATTAATTGAATGACCTAGAACATTAATATCACCTTTACTCGCTGAATCTAGACCTCCAATAATATTTAATAATGTTGTTTTACCAGAACCCGAAGAGCCAACTAGACCAGTAAATTCAGCAGTTTTAATATTAAGATTTATTTCTTTCAAAGCTGTAAATAAATCATCTCCTACTGGGAACTGTTTTACTAATTTTTGAATATTAATAACATAATTATTTTCCATTATTTTCCTAATAATTAAAGATAAACATTATTTTATGCGAAATACCATAATCTATCGATGTATTTTCTCTTTGGAATCTAGGGACTATTTCCTTCGGATTAATTGATAATATATAATTTATACTAAATCTATCAAAAGATGTATTCCATTGAAAATAATTATATTGATATTTATTATTCCAGTCAATTTGAGTAATCAAAATTACCTTATGTAAAAAATTTATAGGTTTACTTATTAGTAATGCTGAAAAAAAGTCCTTATCAATATTTTCAATAATCATCGTCTCAGATAAGAAGTATATACCATTAAATAAGTTAAAAGTATAATCGATACCAATTGTACCGTAAGGTATTAATTCATCATGTTCATTATATATTACACCTTCGAACCAAAATCCATATAAGCCATCATATCTAAAATCAATTCCGTAACGACTTTGATGATAGGTAAAAGCCCATTCACCGATATCTGATAATAAATTAATTCTACCACCAATAGATAGAGTCTTTAAACTCCCCTCAATAAGCCAAGTTGTAAAATCTAATGAATTATTAACGAAATATTTATATCTTGCAGCTTTTATACCAATTGTTTGCAAACTAGGATCTTTAATATTATAACTATCAAACCAGGATAAAGACCTTAGAATTTGAGAAGGACCAAAAATAATTTTTTGTAATCCTATTCTCATTTCTGAGTTCTGATTTATATATCGAATCCAAAAACGATAGTTATTATTTATTGAAAAAATAGTAGAATCACCATTAAGTATTCTCTTTAATTGGAAAGCATATTCAAAATCAATATAATTATTACTTTTAATTTCTTTTTTAATTGATAATGTAGGTATAGTAGTAATTGATGATTCCGTAGAGGAAAAATTTTTAGGTATAAAATCACCAACCTTTACACTAGATATAAAATCAGCCTTAAAGGACATTTCTTCTGTAAATAAAAAAGTCATCAATAATATTATAATTATTTTCATAGAATTTAAATAATTAATAAAAAAGCTTCTTTAAAAGAAGCTTTTTTATAATGAATTTTATTAAAATTGGCACTATTTATTTAATCAAAATTATTTTCTTTGTTTGTATATTACTACTATTATTCATTTTAACAAAATATAAACCTGATGAATAATTGCTTGCATTCCAAGAAAAGTTATAAAATCCTTTCTTATGATTATAATCAATTATTTTTTCGACAATATTACCATTAATATCATAAATGCTTATATTTACATTTGAAATCTCATTAACAGAATAGGTAAAACTTACTGTTGGATTAAAAGGATTAGGATATGGTTCAGATAATTCAAATACATATGGTGAATTAGTAAAATCATCATTTCCTAAACTGCATTCAGCTTCACATGCAACTCCTTCACATTGCTCATAACATATTGGGGATAATATAGTATCTTCATCAAGCACAGAGATTAAACGATTAACTCCTCCCCCCCAATTATTAACGTTTTCACACACTTCAGGAACTTGTTCATTTTCTGTACCATTTTTAAATATATATTCACCATTAGTACCTGAGACTATCTCCATAGTTGTTACATATATACAATCTCCATCACTATCATTCATTTCTATGGTTCCCCAATTAAACCAATTACCGTGAAGGAAAACTCCATCAGTTGAAATATCTACCCCTGACATGTCAACCTGAAAGGTTACATTTGTTAATTCTTGATCTGAATCACATGCTTCACAACTTGAAAAACATACCACACTAAGAGTTGTATCTGATTCACCCGTAGTAAAAAATCGATCGCCCAAATTTGCTTCATCTATACAATCACCAGCTACATTTTCCCAATTGCCTTCCCAATTTAATGATTCACCCATAGCAAATTTCCATCTATGATATGTATTTGGGTCAAGTTCTAATGTGTAATCATAAACAAGATCTCCATCATCATCGTTCATTAAAAAACCCATTGATGGAATAGTTGGATCTGCCATAGGTCCAATAGTACCACCTCTTAAGTATACCCCATTACTTGGATCTTGATATTGCATATCAACCTGAAATGTCACATTTACCGGTTCAGCCGGTCCACCAATACACTCATCACAAGATCCATATGTATCATTTGATAATGCTCCATCTTCAGTCACATTAATAACCCTATTTGCATATCCTTGATAATCTGTCATTGGTGCACAAGATGCTCCATTAACCATATCATCAACAAGATTCTCTTGATCATCCCAGCCATCTAATGTATAAATATATTCTATATCGCCAAGTTCTGATTCAAAAGTGATAGACCAAACACCATCACCATCTATATCTGATAGAGGCATACAGTCTCCACACCAACCACTAACAACAGGGCCATTTACATAAACATTAAAAAATTCAATACTTGTACAATTCATATCAACATTTAATGTAACAAGTGGAAGAACTTCTATACATTCACCACCTTGACATTCTTCACCATCGTCACAGATGATATCATTACAAGGATCTGGAACACATTCACCATTATCACAGATTTGACCAGGCCAACAAAAGACATCAACGCATGGATCACTGTAACAACTTCCATAATCGACTATATCTAATACTATATTTGTATTCTCTACATCAACATATCGATCTGCATAATTACCTGTAGAACAACCACCCTCTATTAAACCCTCTATAGGTTCAAAACCATTCCATGTATCATAAGAAGGTTGATTCCTAAACTTATATAGATACCTACCATTAGCAACTAAAGGTATCGTTACCTCCCAAATATCATCTGCATCAGTATCATCCATAAGGTAACCTTCTTGCCCCATATCACCTCCAGCGAGATAAACACCTTCGGGATTAGTTTCCACTACACTCATATTTACTCTAAAAGTTACATCAACAGTTTCTAAAGGCTCTAATTCATCACAAGCTCCATCACCACATAATCCAAAACATGCATTCACAGTAACATCTTCTGTACCAACAACAAGATTCCTATCATTATATGGAGGTAAAGCACACCCTTGATTAATTATATTTTCTTTACATCCAAAATCAGAGCAGGCTCCATTGGCATATGTATAATCCATACTTGTATTTGTGGGAACATCTACGGTTATAGTCCAAATATCGTCTCCATCATCATCGGTCATTGGATAATCTCCAGGTACTCCAAAAAAACCACCTCCTGCAACATAAACACCACCACTCGAAGTTTCAACATTACTCATATCTAAATTAAATGTAACAGAAACTGTTTCTAATGGATCTATTTCATCACAACTACCATCGCCGCATAGGCCAAAACATGCATTCACAATAACATCTTCTGTCTCTACATCAATATGACGATCATTCCAAGGTGGTACAGCACAATCTTGTCCTACTATATTTTCTTTACATGAAAATGTAGTAGCATTACATATACCATTAGAAAAGGTATAGTCACTACCAGTATTCTCCTGCATAGTAACTGTAATAGAATATATGCCATCACCATCATCATCCAACATAGGATTATCGCCTGGTACACCGAATGTTCCTGCACCAGCTAAATAAATACCTTCTGGTGATATTTCCTCCTGATTCATATCAAGATTAAATGTAACTTCAACTGCGTAAGCTAAAGTGAAAACTAAAAATAAACTAATATTTTTCATGAATTGACCTTTTTGAATTAACCTAATAAAAACTTCTATTTTACAAGCATTACTTTTTCAGTTATCATAGTTTTATCAGTTAAAAAACTAATGAAATAAATACCTGAAGAATAATCTTTCCCATTCCATATAATTTCATAATCACCTGGCGTGTGGATGCTATCTTGTAAAATTTCTAAATTTTCTCCATTTATATCGTAAATAATTATTTTAACTTTATTTTTTTCAAAAATAGTGTATCCTATATTTATGGCAGGATTAAATGGATTGGGAAATAGGTAATTTATATTATATTGCTTCACAATCTCATTTTTTTTTACTGCTAGTTCATAGCAATTAGTACATGAATTATAGCAATATGGACCTAAAGTTAAATTTTCGTTTGTTACAGTAAATTGCCTACTATTGTCTTCTCCATAGGTGCAATCAATAAGACTATTTAAATTCTCTATATTTTGTCCATTTTTAAAATTGTATAAATAAATTCCAGGTAACATTGGAACTGTTACAGTCCATATATCATTACCTACACCTAAATTTACCATTGATATTCCCTGTCCATCATCACCTATTAATTGAGAATCTAAACTAAAAACATATAAACCATCTTCATCTATATTTTCGTTTTGCATATCTACTAAGAATGTAACATCTTTTGCCTCTAGTTCATCACTATGTTGATAGACTCTTACATATTCAACTTCCATTTGAACAGGAAAAATACTATTATCAATTCCCTGTTGACCACCCCAAGAACCTCCAATAGCAATATTTAAAATCAAATGGAAATTTTTGTCAAATGGCCAAGTTGAACTACCTTGATTATTATTTGAATAAATATGATATTGAGTATCATCAACAAACCATTTTATGCTATTTTCATCCCATTCAATGACATAATCATGGAATTCTGTATTAAAATCATTAAAAGTTATTTGACCACCCGGTGGAGGCTGACCATTAAACCAATTATATACTTCAGAATGGGCAGTACCATGTATTACACCGTGGTCATAGCCAACAGCCTCCATAATATCTATTTCTCCACTGTAAGGCCATCCACCATAAAAATTATTAGTCGGTAACATCCAAATAGCAGGCCAAGTACCTCTCCCTGATGGCATTTTAGCTCGAACTACAATCTTACCATATGTCCAATCACCTTTATTTTTTGTTACCAATCGAGCAGATGTATAGTTAGATCCTAAATAATTTTGATTTAAAGCTTTTATTATTAATTTACCATCTTGTAAGTATGAATTATTTAAATTATTTGTATAATACTGGGCTTCGTTATTGCCCCATCCCCACTGGCCAGTACCAATGTCATAAGACCATTTACTTAAATCAATGCTAGAATCTTCAAATTCATCGGACCAAACTAATTGCCAATATGGTATTCCATATGATTCATCACATGTACCAAAAAATACAGGTTGCAGTTCTAAATCAGAGCTTGGCACTGAAATATATCTATTCGTTGAACCAAAAAATGTGACACTGCACGGACTATCTTGTGGTAGATTTTCAAAATTCCACCCACAATTACCAAATTTATATTCATATGTAAATGATGGTTCTAAATCTAGTGTAATCCCCCAAATATTTTCACTTATTTCATTAAGATTTTGATATTCATTCCACTCAAAAAATGTACCAGAAATACTAGGAGGACCACATGATGGCGCTGTACCATTCAACCAACCTTCTGCATTTGACATATCAACTTTAAATGTAATTTGAACTGCAAATGTAAATGAGAAAAATAAAAAATATTTATAAAAATTCATTTTTTAAATTATTTAGTTATATAATATTATATTTATTAATAAAAGAACGTCAACAATGTTAATAAATGAATCACTATTTATATCAGCCAATTCATTAAAGTTATTAGATCCTTGTAATATAATATTTACCATTTGGACAACATCTGTGATATTTAATAATCCATCATAATTAATATCTCCTAACAAATCCTCTATTAAAATAAATTTAATACTTTCAATATTATATCCTGGCTGTAATGTCATAACTTTAAGAAACTGTGGTGAACCATCAATATATACATCAGAGATAGTGATTGGTTCCCAATTATACCAGCCACCAGTATTAGGTATAGAGTTATATCCTAAATTATTTCCATTTAACAAGGTATTAATAACACCACCACCTTGACTTGCAACACTTAACTCTATATCATATGTTCCTTCTACTACATTATTTATTGTATAGCCAGTCCAATCACCGGGTTCAGTCCATCCAATACTATATTCAACACCATTAATAAAATTACCATTTTTTTCAATATCAACTCCATCATTACGAAATGTCCATCCTGAATTATAACTTCCATCACCATCATTCATATAATCAGCATCATTATAAGCTACTCCAACACCACCTATATCATAATCTACAGCTTTAATTAAACCAGGAATACTATGATTCTTTACAGGAACTGAAGTGTTCCCATAATCAGGATTCATTAATGAAGGTATTACACCAGGATTAACTATACAATTTTCAATTTTCATATTTTCAATCATTCCAAATAAAGCTTCTTCAGCTTCTTCTGCTGTAGGCTGTGGTCCTTCTCCACTCCAATAACTAATTAAATGATTATATTGTTCAGATATTACTACTGATAACGGACTTGAAATCTTTTCAAATTTTTTATGGGTCCACCAATTCCAACCAATATTATTATTCTCGCACAAAGTAACTATTTCATGATACCATTGATTAGAATTCTCACCAGTCTCACCAAGCCATAGAGGTAAATTATATTCCTCTCTTATATTTAGTAAATAATTAATGGTAGCTATTGATGTTTCTCCCCAATATTTATGAAAAGAGTAAGACATATTTGTATCCCATGGTGGTGTTAAAGATGTAAAATCTGTCCCATACCAATTACCTTCAATATATATAATATGATTTTCATCAACTTCTCTTATTACTTCTGTAATATCAATATATAGTTGTCTTAATTCTTGCGATGTGACGCCACTAGGCAATACTGGTTCATTGATTAAATCATAACCACCGATAAGTGTTTCATTTGAATAATAACTTGCTATATCAGACCATATTTGTATGGCGTGTTCTTTATTCGAATTATCCAACCAAAGATTTGCATTCCCATCGCTATCACTAATTGGTCCAGAATTTTGTGCTCCTGGCGCACAATGCATATCAAGTATCAAATAAATATTGTGAGGTCTACACCAAGAAATAAGTGAATCTACTATTTCATATCCATAAGGATTAATTGTACCCAGTGATTCAGAAAATTGTTTGTAGTGAAATGGGATTCGTAATGAATTAAATCCCCAGTCAGCAATCGCATCTATATCATTTTTATTAACATAGTTTTTATGCCATCCATCCCAAAACTCTGATGCTAGTTCTGGTCCAATTAAATCCATAACGTGATTTTCAACTTCAGTGGGGGATTCAAAACCTTCAATCCATGCACGATTATGTAACATATAACCTTCCGGGACAAGCCAGCCTCCTAAACCAAACCCCCTTAGTAAAATGGGGTTACCATTTCCTTCAACAATTTGCCCATCTTCTACGTGTAAAAATCCTTGCGCAAATATAGAATTTAAAAAAATAAATAATCCGAGAATTTTTTTCATATTACTCCATTTTAAAATAATTAATTTTAAAAAAATTAGTCTAACCATTTCTCATGCTTTACCCAATCAACTTCCATTTCCCATTCGCCATGCATATAATCATTACTAATTTTAGCGTAATTTAAAATAGCAAACATTGGTTCTAATAATTTATCAGCAATACCAACATTACGACCAACTTCGATACCATTAAGTTTATAGACTAAATCATTACCCATCCATTCAACTGAATACTGATTATAATCAGTTAATTTTGATGATAAATTAACTTGGTTTGTCCACCAATCTCCTCCATCATCACAATCACCTAAAGGTAATATACTCCGGCCAACATAACCTGATTGCCCTCCATGTTCACCATGATGTTCCATAATATCAATCTCACCAGAACCGGGTAGAGGCCAGCATATATTTTCATTTTTCTCCTGTACAGGCGGCTCATTATTTCTTGCACCTAAAAGCCACCAAGCAGGGAACATACCTTTTTCACCAACCTTATTAAATTTTATACGAGCAGTCCAACGACCGCCTGTGAACTCTTTAAGATTTTTAGATGCAAGACGAGCTGAAACATAACGTGTTGCAGGGTGTTGTTCTCCAAATTTTGATATATTATCATTACAATCTCTTTCATAATCCAAACTAACTAGTCTTAACTTTAAAGATCCATCACTCACTTCACGAGTATTGAACTGACCATCTCTAACATAACATTGGTCTTCATTATTTACCCACAATAATTGATCTTGCCAATTCTCTTCATTAAAGAAATCAAAATGATCTATAAAGTCAATTTTCCATTTATTTTTGCTATTATATTTTTTGACTATTTGTAAACATGATGTAGAGTTTATAGCTAAGATTATTAAAGATGTGATAAGTATATTTTTTTTCATTAAAAATTTCTGAAATTATATTCTATTGACTAATTATTATCTTAAGTAATTTATTGATATCTATAAAACGTGTTAATCTATTTTAATTTTTATTACAAGGTAGCTTAATACTAAGATTCTAGATAAATATTCTTAATGTTTAAATTTACATTTATGGTCAAATCAAAAACATCAATATTATTGTCACTATTTATATCACATTGTAAAAATTCTTACTCATAAAATCTACAAGTTATGAAATTATTTTCAATGTATAGCTAAATTCAAATTTCCCAACAAAAATTGAATATCAAACTAATTATTAATTATTGAAAAATAAAAAAACTACTTTACTCAATGATGATAATGTTGACAAGTTGAAGGATATCAAAAATATTTATTAATCCATCTTGATTAAAATCTGCTGATTCGGAACTTATAGAGTCACCTAAAATTATATTCACTACATATATTATATCAATAATATTAACTTCTCCATCATTATTTATATCACCTTCTATTAATTGCTGTTCAGAAATTTCACAGGATCCAAAATAATATGGACCTAAAACTAAATCAGAATTTTCAAATATAAATTGACGATCATTCCATTGGCCAAAACCGCACTCATCAGGTAAATCAGGCTCCCAACCAGGACCATCCCAATAGTCATAAAATCCATTTCTAAATTTATACGTATAGGTTCCAGGTGTAGGGGAAATTGTTAATGACCAAATATTGTCTGACTGTTCTGTCATTAATAAACCTGAAGGACCTGCTAGCTGTAGATCTGAACCTGAAACGTAAACTCCTGAATCATCAATTTCTTCATTCGTCATATCTACTAAAAATGTAACAATTGGATCTGAAGGTAAATCTACACATTCACCACCTTGACATTCTTGACCTTCATTGCAAATAATATTTTCACACGGATCAATAGGTATATCTATACATTCACCTTCTATACATACCTCCCCACCTTCACAATAAATTTCATAACATGGATCTAATACACATTCGCCTTCTTCGCATATTTCCCCATCTTCACATATGATACCTTCACATGGATCATACCCACCATCCCAATAAATATCATCAATTGCAAATTCACAAGAAGTACCGTTGACTTCTAGAATAACAAATTCATAGCTTAACATTCTAAGATCAATAAATTCACCTCGAATTTCACTAACAGGGATAGATGCCTGTCCCCAATTACCATCTCTAACAAGTCCATATGTAGTTTGATTTGCTGGAAATTCAACATAAGACTGATTGCCCCAAACATCAATTATTCCAATTTGGAAGGAAATATTACTAGGAATTTTGATCATAAATTTTAGAAAACCATCTCCAAAATTACTCAAATTTACGGGCTGTACAGACATAATACCTGCCCCAAACCATCCCAAACCAGTTGATGCCCACGTGATACCATTACTGCCTTCATATGGTGCTATAGTACCATCTGTCAGCGTACCTTCCCATACATATATTTCTGAATTTACACCCGCTTCCAAAGAATTACTGGTCGCAGTATTATCGGTAAAAATTCCAAATACTCCACTTTGGGAACTTGGTGGACCTAAATTTACTTCACCTTGTTGATTCCATTCATATACCTTTATATAATCAACATACATTTCAGAAGGAAAAGGCATAGAAATTGGTAAACCATCCCCTCCAAGATATTGAGAGTCTGTAAATAAACCTCCTATAGCTAAATTAACTATTAAATAAAATGGATTTTTAAATTCATCAGATTCTTCGTCAATCATAAATGGTTCCGTATACAAATCATATTCAATATCATTATCTGTAACAGTAAACCGTATACTATCTTCATCCCAATATTTGCGATATATTAAAAATCTACCATTTAATGGATTACTATAATTGTAATATGGCCTACAATAATCATCATCAGGATCCCAAGAAATACTTGCGGCACCTGTTGGATTATTAGGAGTTAATGCATCATCCGAATAAAAAATAGCATTCGCACCTACTACCTGATTAACATTTGAATTATTAGCTCCATCTCCTCCATTATGTTGGTCATGTAAATCTCTAAATGACTGTCTAGATCCCATTTCCATCATATCCATCTCTCCATTTCTAGGCCATTCATAATTCGCTGAACCTAAAAGCCAAACAGCAGGCCAACCACCAAGATTAATATCGGGTATACGAACTCTAGCTTCAATCATTCCATATTTTATTGATACCTTTGATTGTGTTGTAACTTTTCCTGAGGTATAATAAAGTGGATTACCCCATTGGTCTGAAAAATTAGAACCAGATTCATTCTTAGCTATTATTTTAAGGGCATTATTATTAGACTCGTTTGGGATAGATGAGATTTCAATATTATCTTCTATATAATATTGTAATTCACCATTTCCCCAACCCCATACTCCATTACCTGTTACTTTAATCCAATTATCTAAATTATTAAAATTCTCTTCCCAAATTAAATCACCTATTTGTGCATTAATTAAGCTAAAGGAAACTAAAAATATTAAAATTTTCAAAATTGTTTACTATAGCCTTTATTTTATTAACATTATTTTGTGAGATTGATTAAAACTTTCTGCTGTTAATTTAACAAAATATAATCCAGATGAAAAATTAGAAGCATTCCAAGTAGTACTATATTTACCTGGCTTGACTTGGTCATTAATAAGTTCAGCAACTACTCTTCCTGAGATATCATATATTTTTAAAGAAATATTTGAGAGGTGAGGAACCTCATAATTAATAGTTGATGTAGGATTAAATGGGTTTGGATATACACTACTGATGTTAAACTTATTTAACATAATATTTTGATTAAAATTAAGTTGCTGACAATCAGAATTTTGACAATTATATAATACTACATCATCTAAATAAACCGAGCCTTCATCATATATAGTACTGATTTCTTGCGTACCTTGCTCAAAAACAATACAGGCTTGTACAACCTCAGTGCCTTCAACTGATTCTGCTTCTATACTAAACTGTCTCCAAACATCATTTTGCGAACTACTCTTGAGAGTATCTGAAGATTCAGCAGATCCCAAAAAATTATAACTGCTATCAAAAAACTTGAGCTGTAAATATACTAAATTACCACCCACTAATGAATCTAAAGAGAGTGTATTTAGTCTTGCTGTGAAATTATATGGGATACCACTTTCTGCTGTAAATTCTTGATAAACAGTAGTTATATTTGGAGCATTTGCTGCAAAATTACCATAAAGTTTTAGTGACCTTATTCCCTCATATGCATTAAATACTTCTGCCGTTCCAAATAATTCATCACCCGTACTCATTATATTAATATTCTCAGGTATATATGATATATTCTCCAAATTTTCACCAGTAGCATTAGCTCTTAGCCAACCTGTAAGGTCTGCTTCAAATCCAGGACTATAAAGTAATTGGTCATATCCATAGTCACAACTACTATCATCAGTCATAGCTTGAATATCATAGTTGGATGCAGTTGGATCAGTACATCCATAAACTATTTGATCACAAAAGCCATCAATACAATCACCATAACATCTCTGAAATACTACACTTTCTGATGGTCCAATCAGCTCTCTATCATTCCATTGACCAATTGTACAAGATTGCCCGAAAAGATCCTCTTTACAATTAAATTCTGGACAATTTCCATTAAAAAAAGCATATCCATAACTATTATCTGGTTCAATACCAAAATTTTCAGCAAGAATAGAGATACTATATATACCGTCATTAGCTATTTCATCACCACAGCTTTGTCCATCATCTTTCAACTCTAATCCATTATCACCAGGTGCACCAAATTTACTACCTCCACCTATAAATACACCTCCAGGGTCAGGTTCAATATCTCCAAGTTGTAATTCAAATGTTATTTTAGTTGAACTTTCACCACATCCCTTAAATGTTATTGGTTCTAATATTTGAGAAGTTTCATCATCAATACAAGATACATCTAGCCATCTAGGATTGCTACCTTGTGTTTCATATTCACTTGCACAGGCTTCAGGTGATATTCCACATGCGCCAATTTCCTCATCCCACTCTAATACATAATTAGGGTATGTACCATTCATAAAAAAATATTCAACATGCTCCCCGCCATCTAATGTTAATGTAACAGACCAGATACCATCTCCAGCTACTAAATCTCCATATGTTCCATCATCATACATTATTGTTGGATCGAAAAAATTTGGTTGACCGGATGCATTCTGATATGTTCCAATCATATACATATCATTATTTGGATTATAGGAACCATATTGATCAGGATTAATTTCCGTGATATCATTTACGCTAACTTGGAAAGTTACATCAACAGGCGCTGCATCAATACAACTAAAACAATTACTAAATGTATGTTCTAAAGTTTGAGGTATATCTTCTACAGTCACAACTCTACTCATATACTGATTGCCCTGTGTTTGGATTTCTTCAGCACACTCTTGATTTAGTCCTACCTCCCAACATGGTAAGGAATAAAAACCACTACAATCACCTATCCACCAGTCTTCAGTTGAACCATTTCTAAATCTATAATAATGATCTCCAGGTCTTAATGAAAGAGTTACTTCCCATAAATCTTGCCCAACTTCTACCATTGGAACCCCTGCTATACCAGTCATTTCGTAACCTACAATATAAGGCTCATTTCCAAGATGACTCTCTTGTTGCATGTCAAGTACAAATGTGATATCAACGCAATCATAAAAACAGCTACCATCATCAGTATTCGCTTCAGAATCATAATTACAAGCCGATTGATCTGTGCAGCCTAACTGTGGTATATGGATTATTTCTAGGTTATCTATAATAATTCTACCAACCATGGTATTAATAGTTTCTTGACCCTCATACATAAATTCAATTGAATAGCCTTGTATTGCATCAATATCTAATACAGCATTACCCTGAATCCCATTCCAACCAGGATTTGTAAAACCTTCAGTATGAGGAATTACCATATTTGTAGAATAAACGCCTTGTAATGGGATAAGAATTTGATTCCACCCTGGCTCTCTGTATAAAAGATCACTTGGTAAAAAGGAATAAAAATACTCTACCTGATTTATATTTGGCGATCCATTAATATCAATTGCTCCAGAACTAACATCATGTATATTAAATCTCATCGATCCAGCAGACAAGGTTGCTGGATTTTCAATATAAATCCAAAATGAAACATAATCCACTGTCAAATCACTGTCATCAGACCAATCTTGCGGAAAATCAAACCATTGCCTTAAAGCGACATAGCCACCCCATGATTCTGTTTTATTCGTAGAATAATTAATTGCTGCAGCACCATCACCTTCAAATGTATTATTTATTTCATAATCAACCGATATATTACTTAAATATGCTGGCGAACCATCAAGTTTTTCAAATTGCCAAAATTCATGGTTCATTGAATCAGAAGTCATACTATTAAATTCTATCGTATTATCATTAAAGCCCTCAACTGAAAGTGTATCTTGACAAAGACAGAATCCAGATAATGATATTAAGATTATAAATTGTTTTAAATAAGAATAATTATTCATTCGACATCCTTTTTATTATGTAATAATTTTTAAAGTTCTTTTAAATATTCTTGATTTGATTTATTGGTCGTCATTGGAAAAAGTGGAACTACTAATTTATTTGATTGCTCTTTAAAGAATACATGCATATCGATTGATGATAAACTAATATTTGAAAAATAATCTTCATTTATTTTAATATCTTTCAAATTTTCAACAATTAAGCTATCGGATAAAGGATTTAATACTTTATTAATAAAATCATAACTATCTTTGGGAATATTTGATAAATTAGATACATTATTAATAACTTGATTAGATTTTATATAATCAGACCAAATATGCTCCTCTTGTTTCACTAATGAATGCTTGTCCAATCCTCTATTATATGCTGCTTCAGTTAAATAATATATTTCTAGTTTATTGATAATTAATTTCTTGAGTACTCTTTTTAATTTATGAATGTTTAATCTAGAATTTATATTTACCGGATTTTTATTCAATAATTCGTTGAAATCTCCTATACTCCATTCTCTATTGGATATTGTACAGATAATATCATTATTAGATAAATTGTTTTGAGAAAATTTATTATTAAGTAAATCTCTCATCTTATATTCCGTTTTATCTAATGAAATATTTTTAATATCTGAATATATACTTTTAATTAACTTTTCAAAATTTTCTGCATGAATGTCTAATTCCTTTCCATGCATTATAGAATTTATATACTTACGATATTCAATACGAGACTTTAAATCCTTTATTGTTTTTTTTAAATATGAAATATCCTCCTGATTCTTGATATTTGATAAATTTATTGTCTTATTCCAATCATCTACCCTAAAAATATAATAATTATCATCAATAGACAATGGCCCATATATCTTACCTTTTATAATATTTCTAGAAAAAAATATTTCATACATATCTTCATTTATATCTTCATGAAAAGATAATTTTCGAGTTGGAAGTTTATTAGTATTTAAATATATCTTTGAAATCTCTTCTAAAGTGAAGAGTGAATCCTGCATTATTTTTAAAATCTCTAATAAAGGCGATGGATCGGGTAATGCTATATATGAAATATTAAACTCTTTAATGCTATTATTATATGAATTTACAATTTCAACTGAATCTATACTTATATTATTATAAATATTATGATTAAAAAATACTTCTCTCATTTTTTGTTCTTTTCTAGCTTCTAAGATAAATAAATGAGAATCTTCTAAATTATTGTTAAAATTTAACGCAAGTAACTTTTCAGTAATTAATGAATTAAGTATTATTTTTTTATCTTTTAGAGAATTACCTGAGCAATAGGAAGGTCTTACATTGTATTCCGCACGTTTAATAAAATCGTTTACTGTAATTATTCTATCACCTATTGTTGCAAGAATAGATGATTTATTTATATTGTATGAATTGTGATTTGAGCAACCAAAAAGAAGTAAAATAACTACCCAGCTAATTTTCAAAACTCAATACCGACTGTGTAGAGGTGTATTCTACCTAAGATTCCTATTTTTTTATAGCAATAATCAATTTTAATAGTATTAAAATTTTGTATTTTTAATTTTAATCCTAAACCATAAGTATTTTCTAATTCATACAGATTTACACTTTTTCCTGATTCAAGTGTAGTATTAGAAATATATTTTGTTCCCGCTCTAAGATACATTTCAGATATATTTCTAAATTTTTCAGTATATTCAATGCCAAGATTCAAAGATTCTGCATTATTGTTTGGATGCAACATATCTGCAGAAATTAGTAATTTTCTGGATGAATTATTTATTGGTGTCATTGAAGTACCAAATCTGAAAATTAATGGTAGTTCCCAACTTGACATTTTATATTGTCCAGGTACATTTTCAAAGTTACCATTGTCATCTGATATATCAATAGAATTTAATAAATCAATCCCATCATATCTAACTTGAGTTCCAAAGTTTGATATACTCATACCAATTCGCATACCCGTATTTCTATCTTTATTTTTTGCAAAAAAATCAGTATTTATGATAACTCCCAAATCAACTGCGACAGCATTAGCATTTAAATGCCAAATATTTGAAGAAAGGTATTTCAATGAAGAGCCAAATGAAAACCAATCGACAATTCGTTTAGCGTAAGAAAATGATAGAGAGTATTCATTTGATGAATAAAACTCACCTGTTCCATCAGGAAAAGTAACAGTTGTAACCTCCTCTTCTCCGTAATTCATATAATTAAGAGATAATCCTATATGTCCCAAATTACCAATTTTTGAGGTACTAGCAATAAAATAATGCTCCATATCTAGAAGCCAAGGTTCATACACAAAAGTCATATTCGATTTTTGTGAACCTGTAAGTCCAGCAGGATTCCAAAAACATGCAGTAGCATCATCTACAACCGATACATAAGCACCACCAAGTGAACTTCCGGCACTACCTATATCAATTTCAAGAAAATTCATACTAGTTGTTCCATTCCTATTTACTGGAGCAGTACTAATAAAAGATAAAACTAAAAATAAGATCAAATAGTAGATTTTAGACATAACTTACTTAATTATTGAAAATTTCCCCATTTTTACATTTTTAGTGAGATCAGATTTGACATGAAAAATATACATCCCGGCGGCAACTTCTAATCCTTCATTATTCAGTAAATCCCAATAAGCGATTCCATCACTTCCATTATTGTTAACATCAATTTGATCAACAAAAACACCACTTACCGTATAGATATTAATTTGACAATTAGAAGGTATATGAGTAAACATTAATTTTCTTCTTTGGTTGAAATTAGGATTGAAAATTGATTCTTCTAAGATATTCGTAGCAATGTAAGGATTTGGTACGACTTTGATTTGTTCCATATCTTCATTCAATAAATCATTACTAATTGTATCTGTCTGTCCCACGTAAATAGATATCGTATCTGAGCTCCAAAAAGGTCTTTCATATACTAATTCATATTTATCACCTGAATTAGGTGAAAATTCAGAGTTAGTTATGGTAAATGCTGCCAAAGCCTTATCCCAAACCTCTTGTTGCCAAGTTGAATCATATTTAGTGGTACCAATAACTATTTTATCTCCTACTAAATCAAATTCATTATCATTGTTGGAATCCCAAATTATTATATCTAATGTATCTTCTAATGTTTCATTATATACATAGAAATTAGTTTGAACAATTTTTGTAAATGGGTAAGGTGGTGTTTGTTCAGAATCCATTGTAAACAAAAATGGATATGATGCTAAATCAAAGGGATTTATCATATACTCTTCATTATTTTCATCAGTCAGTGGTACACCTGCAATAAATAATGGCTTAGTAAAATAACTTTCACTTTGGTATAAAAAATTAATACTGATATCCCAAGGAACAAGTGATTGTAGTGATTGGTTTTGAGTAAGGTATAAACTAGGTATATATGGTGATTCAATATTAGTCCAACCTTGATTTTTTATACTTACTGTGTCAATAGCATTGATTTCAAGCCTAAATCCATCAATCAAGTCAGTTTGAACCATAATATTAGAATTTAAACTCCAAAAATCGACAGGAAACCCACCTGAAGATGTTAATTCATATAAAACTAAATTTTCACCTTCAAAGTCCAAACTATTTTCACTGTATACTAATTCTAATGAATCAGATAACCTGTATACATTAATACCATTTGTTGAGATATATGATAAATCATACTGCTGAGTTAATTCATTTGTGAACGTTAATAAATATTCAGTGTTTGCATTTAATTCGCTATTCAATAAAGTTGTTACACTAATAGATCCTGTCCCTATAAGATTTTCAGCGTCTATATTTACTTCTGTTTCAACATAGCCTGCAGCATTAAAAGTAGGCGTCACCTCTACTACATTTTGACCAAGACTAATAATATATTCATTTGCATCAAGTTCAATAATTGTATTATTCTCAGCTGGAGGGATTCCAGATGCAAGTTCTCCAACTGAAGCCATCCCATAATCATAAGCGACTATAGCATAATAATATGTTCTACCATTTTCGACATCTGTATCTGTATAAGTATGTCTTATTCCACTATCATTACCCATATAAACAGAGGTACCTGATATGGGAGCCCAATTCGCGAATCCTTTAACACCATTAATTTTATCGCATTGAAATAATGGTTCTTTAAACATTAAATTTCCGTAACCATCAGTTATAACTTGAGCATCTTGTAAATATTTATCAGTAGATTTATATATTTTATATCCTTCAAAATCAAATTGAAACTCATCATCCCAAAGGTCATTTCCATTTAGATCTTCAAATTCATCACATTCGCTAGGAATATCACCACAATCATATAAACCATTACCATTACGATCTAATGTGAGTGTTTCACTTTTAGGCAAGAAATTGTCAAATGATTTTTCAGCGATATCATCCCAGGTAAGAACGACTTTACCATCAGATGCTTCTGCTTTTAGTGTAGGTAATTCCGGTGGACTTGCAAAACGATAATCAGACTCATAAACAACTTGAACTATATTTTTTAACTGAAAAAGGTTAAGCTCTGGCTGATTATCTAAATCGTCTGGGATTATTTGATCAAAGGAATGTAACTCAGCCATAGAAATTCGTTCAGTTTTACCTTTTTCTAATGAAAATGTTGCTGAAGCAAAAAGTTCAACTAAATTTTCTGGTGATAATTCAAACGCATCAAATGTTGTGTCTGAAATCAAATTCCACATAATATCATCATTCTCGAACCAAAGTCCTGTTGGAGAATTTTTACCTGCTTCATCAATTGGAAATAACTGAAAAGTTGTTAAACCAATCATATCAGACTCTGATATGTCTGTTTCATCTATATTTGGTTCACAACCTACACCTTCTAAACAGTCAGGCACTCCATTACATTCTGTTCCATCAGCATCAGGACCTTCTGGCCAATAATTTAAATTATTTGGTCCAACTCCATCCAACCCAACATCATCATTTAAGTTACTGCAATCAAAATTTCCATCAGCATCTAAATCTGGCCCAACCCAATCACCATCATCATCAATTCCATTATCACGGCTTTCATCAATGATTCCATCATTATCATTATCAATTCCATCGTAACTCAATGATGGACTTTCTAGATATGCAAAACCCATAATACCAAAATCTTCTATACCACCAAATCCTGTATTGTCTGCATCCCATGTGTAAGACAAATCTAAATATGTATCAAAATATCCGTTCTCATCAGCAACATCAGATTCACCTCCTATACCATTATCTACCCAATAACCAAAACCCATATATGGAATATTATAATCAGATATATTTGATATATTATACTCCCAAAACAATGCATCCCTTACTAATGGATTATTCCATTGGAAACCTCTAGCTTCTACCCTAATACCCAAACCTCCCCATGGTAAACCGGCTTGTTTTGTTGCATCACTTTGTATGTAGTTACCCGGTCTCGGTAAATATGAATAACCTAATGAATTACCCTGTTGCTCACATTCACTTTCGCAAATACTCTCACATTCTATTTTATTATCAAAATATTCTGTATCACATTCCCAATATGCAACCCATTCTTGGTCTTGTGCGTCGTTAGCTACAAAATATGTTGCTAAATCAGCATATTTAACACCTCTTCCAAACCTACCATCCCATTCTCCTGGCCATTTGGTCTCTGTACCGGTTGATGGCCATGCATCAGGCCAACTCGTCTCATTGTTACTCATAGCTGGAGTTTCGGCTAGTGGACTAAAATATCCAGAAACTGGATATAGTGTCCACTTTATTTCTCCAGTAGGGTTTAAGTCCACCTCTTCCCTATAATCAGTCTGTAAAAAATGAATAGTATGAAATAATTGCTCTAATTCTTCAACATTTAATGAATTAAGATAATCTAAATCATCAACTATTAAAGTATCTACTTCAAGAGTAGAATCCTTTTGAATAAAGGCTTTTGCACCTAATAATAGTCCTATACCATCTAACATCCTAGTACCAGTACCATCATTAGGCCAAATAGAAACATCCCATAAACCACTTGGATCCCAATCAGCTTGCTGGGTAGTATTTTTAAAATACAATAAAATCCTATTTCCATTCATTCTACCAGCTCTGACATTTGATATATCTGCCGCGGGATCGGTTGGACCATTATAATCAGAAAAGATGAAACTAGATAAAATTAGAATAATAAAAAATATGTTTTTTTTGTTACTAACTTTAAAATTCATACTGAATACCGATTTTTATATTTCTAGGTGCACTATAATTTGTTGGAACGATATACGTATCTTCTATTGTATTAAAATTACTATAAAATGCTCCAATTTCAGATTCAGTAATAATTGCAGACCCTGCTCTCCCTGTTTGACTGTTTACATTGTACTCGTTCAATCTATCAAAAAGATTATAAATAGAAAAATTAATTTTAATTTTATGTGAATTATATTTAAATCGATAAGAACCCGTTAAATCTACTGAATAATTTGCGGGTTTATACTCATTGTTTGGCAGCAAATTAATATTTGCCAAAGAACTAGTACTAATTGGCTCATAACTAAATGGAGTACCTGAATTATAATAAGCTATAGTTGTAATTGTTAAATCATTCAATGAATACGTTAAAGTTGCATTAAAAGTATTTCTTTGATCCCAGCTCATAGGCATTAAGATATTTACCGGATCTTTATTGTTGCCTTCAAAGTCAAATGATTGTGTTGGAGAATCAGCATTACCCCTAGTATACTGCATAGTATAATTAAAATACATTGATAAATTATTTACATGAAAATCCATTATAGCCTCTAAACCTCTAACATTACCATAATCTTTATTTGTATATAATCCATACTTTACTTCATTATATGTAGTGATAATTGTTGTACTCAATAAATTATATATATCTCTGTAGTAAAGGTTCAGCTCTAAACCTAAAGAGGAGCTTAGTCTCTGCCAAATACCGATTTCATACTGTACTGTTTTTTCAGCTTCTAAATTTGGATTTCCTAGAATGGTAGAAAAATCATATACGGGTATGATTCTATCATAGTTAGCAAACATTGCATACATTGGCGGCATTTGGAAAAAGTGACCATAACTAAAGTGCATCACAGCAGCATCTCCTACCTGATAGGCTAAGCCAAATCTTGGGCTAATTTGAGTTTTAGTTTTAGCCTGAAACTCATTCGACTGTGGTTGATTCAAAATTTCATTTCGTGGATTTCTATAATCGCTAGGATATGTTGTTTCAGGGTAAAAAGCATCGTATCTGAAGCCAGCATTAATAACCATTTCGTTAAACTCCATTTTATCCTGAAAATAAAATGAATACTCTTTTGAATTTATATCATACTCCTCAGCATATGAACTTACAGTGTCTTGCATAATGATAGGCGTATAATTCAAGTCATAGTTAGAACTATCTCTAATACTATATTCTCTTATTGAATTATCATGGAAAATTCCATCAAATCCGTATTTCAAATTATGTACTTTATTTACCTGCCACATCATATCAAACTTTAAATTATCTCGACCCTGACGATTTTTAGTATAATTTCTAGAATGTCCACCAGTCGAGAATCCATTAATTGAAATATCTAAGGTATCATGCACGTAACCATCAATTTCATCAGTTTCTAAATTATTTGATGATATATTTTTAAATTTATAATTATTATATACACTCATTATTTTTGAATATCTAATATCAAAAAATGCCGCATTGCTAAGCATGTAGTTGATATGCATAGACTTCATATTAGCAATTTTAAATTCTTCTGAACCAGAGTAAGGATTATATTTAAGACCATGGCTATATCCAAACCAATTATCTCTATTTTCACTGTAAAGCAAGTTGACTTTGAGACTATGAAATGGCTTAATAGATATTTTCCCTAAAATAGAAATATTCTCACTTTTATTCATTGGTACTAATTTGTCATTCTTACTTCTCCATTCAGCAGCTAGGTACTGAGTGCTTATAAATCCAGATTGTGAGCTTAAAGTTTGAGAAACTAAGTCGCAAAATGACCTATCTATCGCTTCAGGCCTATTCATACCACTATATGTGAAGTAAAAACTTTTTCTTTCATAATCTAAAATTCCGCCCAAATCTTGACATACTTCTTCTATGCCATCACCACTAGCTATCTCATTTCCTTGAGCATCGAAACACCCAACAAATATTACCCTACATGAGCCATAATCAGGACAATCTTCACGACTCACTGATTCTCCACTATAATCAAGAATTGCATTACCTGATTCTTCCGAACAATAACTTTCAAAGACATGGTCTCCAGTATGCTCTGAATACCACTGCGATTCGTCATTTGTATCAAAGCTACTAAAATCATCAGGGTTGAAATAATGATATCCATTTAAGTGGTTGTTGTTTATTTGACTCCTAAAATTAAAAAAATAAAATATTTTATTTTTTAATACTGGCCCACTTATTTGAATCTTTCTATCAATATTTTGATTGATATCATACTGCATAATACCTGGGAATATGTGCTCATTATCAGATAAATAATTTGAATAATGAATCGATGCTGATAATCCAAGATTATTTGCACCTTCTTTTGAGATTTGATTAACAACACCACTCATCGCTCTACCATATTCAGCATTAAAAGTTCCTGTAATAACTTCTAAATCCTGAACAGCTGAAGGGTCAACACTTATTGCCGTAGTATTACCACCCAAATTCTCATCTACAGATACTCCGTCAACTAAATATGTAACTTCAGTATCTCTCCCACCTCTAAAATGATTTGCAACAACCCCCGCCTGCATATTTATCACAGCAGATATATTTTCAACTGGCAAAATATCTAACATATCAGACGAAATATTTTTGACACTACTAGTTTGATCTTTTTTTATGTTGACCTGATTTGCTGTCACTACAACAACATCGCCTTCAACGACAGTTTGTTCTATATTTATATCTAAATTTGTAGTTCTATTTACAGATACAGTTATATTCTCGTATGTTGTCTGCTTATAACCAATTACGCTGACTATTAAATCATAATTTTTTGGACTTATATTAATCAAATAAAAGTTACCTTCCACGTCAGTAGATGTACCAATGGTTGTATTCAATAGCATAATATTGGCACCAATGATAGGTTCATTAGTTTCTGAATCTACAACTTTACCTGAAATTTTACCAGTTGTCTGTGAAAATGAAAGAGAAAAAATTATTCCAAATAAAAGATACCTAAAAACAATATATACTGAATTTATATTCATTACATAATTTAAAGTTATTATTAATTACACATCAATTGAATTAAGTCAACAACTCTGTTTGAATATCCCCATTCATTATCATACCAATTTAAAGTTCGAAGATATCGTCCTGATACAACTTTTGTACATCTACTATCATAAATTGAAGAAAAAGGATTTCCAATGATATCTGATGAAACTATAGGATTTTCAGAATAATATAGAACATTTTTCATTTGACTTGATTTCGAAGCATCCAAGATAGCTTTATTTACTTCAGCTACTGTCACTTTTTTTTCTAATTCAACAAATAAATCTACTACAGAGCCATCAGGAACGGGGACTCTTGAAGCTATACCATCTAATTTACCTTGCATCTGCGGTAAAACCTTGCCTACTGCTCTTGCTGCTCCAGTAGATGTTGGTATTATATTTTCGGCCGCGGCTCTACTACGCCTAAAATCCGAATGAGGAACATCTGCTAATCGTTGATCATTTGTGTAAGCATGTATGGTGTTCATGACTCCCTGCTTTATTCCGAATTCATTATCTAATATTTTTGCCATTGGCGCTAAGCAATTTGTTGTACAGCTTGCATTTGATACAATTCTATGATCTGAGGTTAAGCTATCATCATTTACACCCAAAACAATTGTATTATCAATCTCATCTTTTGCTGGAACAGTAAGTAAAACTTTTTTTGCTCCTGAATTTAAATGATTTTCAAGTAATTTCTTTTTCGTAAATACTCCTGTTGATTCAATTACTACATCAACATCATACTCTTTCCAAGGTAAATTAGATGGGTCTCTTTCACTAAGCATTTGCACAGTATCATTATCCGTAATCATTGTATTATTTTCAATTCTTATATTTCCATTAAATTTACCCATAACAGTATCATACTTCAATAAATATGCTAATGATTCCTGTTGACTCAAATCGTTTATTGCGACTACTTTTATGTTTTCAATCTGATCAAGAATACGAAATACAGATCTTCCTATTCTACCAAATCCATTTATAGCAACTCTCATTTTAATAATTCTCCAATTTACTATATGATTTCACAACATCTAAAATACGATTAGCATGGCAATGTCCATTATCATACCATCCAATTACTTTTACTAAATTTCTACCTGCCTTCATAGTACCCATTGTGTCAAAAACAACTGACCTAGGATCTCCAATGATATCACTAGAGACAACAGGATCATCAGTATAACCTATAAACTTAGGATTATCATTAGATGCAGACACTATAGCATCATTTACTTTTTCAGTACTGATATCATCTTTTTCAAAAGAGATACTTAAATCGATCATAGATCCTTTTTGAACAGGGACATTAAGCGCACTGCATATAATTTTACTATTTAGTGCTGGAAAAATTTCAGATATCCATCTTTCAGATTCATTACTATTTGGTATGATATTTTCTGACGCAGAACGACTACGCCTAAAGTCCATCCCCGCAACATCTTGAAGTGACTGATCACTAGTATATGAATGTATTGTAGTCATGTTTATAGATTTAATACCAAATTTCAACAATGCATTTACTAATAATGCTAAAGCGTTCATCGTAGAGGACCCTGCAGATATAATTCTATCTTTTTGACTTATCATCTCCTCATTTATACCGCAAACTACAACACGATCAATTTCATTGACTGGCAAACTAGAAATAATTACTTTTTTTGCACCGGCCTTTAAATGATTACCTAAATCTTCGCGACTTTTGAATTTACCAGTCGCATCAACGATGATATCTACACCAAATACATCCCAAGCTACATCAATTGGATTAGTTGCACTTAAAATCCTTGTAGAATATTTTTTATTTACTAAATAGTTACCATCAAGCTTAATTGAATCAGTATTGTTAAACTCTGTCTTAAGCAGATATTCGAGTATTTCCGGATTCCCAATATCACAGATTGCAGAAACTTCAATACCATCCATATTAAGAGATTCGCTATATATTTTCCTTCCAATATTACCAAATCCCATAATTCCTAGTTTTGTTGCCATATTTTTATCTTTATAAATTTTTTTAATAACACTTAAAGAAGCATCCACATTTATTCAGTGGTGTTCCACAGCCAATAATATACTAATAATAAGTCATATTGATTATAAATGTTTAATATTTATTTTCATTTTTTTGAAATTTTATGCTATAATATTGATAATAATTTTTATATTTATAATTATGCTAATCCATAAATTATAAATTATGAAAATAAGTTTAAAAAATATTGCAGAAGAGACAGGCTATTCAGTTTCAACCGTCTCTCGTTTTCTTTGTGGTAAAAGACGATACTATAATAAAAAAGAGAAATTAATTTTTAAAATTGCAAATAAATATAATTACCCATTTATTCAAAATTTTTACAATAACGGAATAAACTTAAAAGTTTCACTAATAATGAATATACACAAGGGAGAATTTTTTTCTTCACTTCTTTCAGACTTTCATATTGCCGCTAAAGATAGTAATTGTGATATTGAAATAATTGATATAAAAAAGAAGGATTTTTTAGAACATAAATTAGAGTCATTAATCGAAAATAAAGATGGCTTATGTATTTTATATCCTGATTTAAGTAAAAATGAGTGTGTAAAGCTTGAATCCTATACAAATAAAATTCCAATTTTATCACTTTCTCCTATACTCGAAAGCTCAATAAATACAATTACATTTGATAATTATTTAGGTGGCTATTTAGCTGCAAAGCATTTGAAAGATTTAGGCTACAAGAATGCAGGTATAATTTCAGGTAACGATAATTTATATGAAGCATATCAAAGAAGAAATGGTTTTATGGACTATCTTACATCAAATAATATGGACTGCAAATGGGAATTTAAAGGTAACTATTCTTTGGAATGCGGCCATGATGCATTTAGAGATTTTAATAGAAAAAATATCAAAGATATTGGTATTTTTGGAGTAAATGATAATATGTGCTTTGGTTTTATGAAATTAGCATTATTGTCAGGAATAAAAATTCCGGATAGTATATCGATTATTGGATTTGATAATACTCCATTTTGTGAAAATTCAATTCCAGAATTAACATCAATATCAACGGATTTTATTGACTTAGGGCAAAAAGCTTTAACTGCAATTGAAAAGTCTTTTGTTGATAATAATAGAACCTTAGGCCATTCTACCAATTTACTTCCAGTTAATTTGATTAATAGAAATAGTACTATGAGCGTGATTAAATGATAAAAAAAACACTTCAAATTATATTTTTTTTCTCGTGCTGTTATGCACTAATTCCATTTCATAGTAATGCCATATGTTATGGACCTTTTAGGGATGGACAAAGCCCCGAAGGTGAAAGTCCAACTGTTGAACAACTGAAAGAAGATATAAGAATTATCTCTAAGCATTGGTCAATTATGAGAATGTATGGAAGTCGAGGAGTAACTGAAGACGTTATTAAGATAATCAAAGAAAATAATATAAATTTAAAAATATTTTTGGGTGCATGGCTATCAGATGAAACTGATTCAAGTATTGCAATCCAAAATAATGAAGAAGTAGAAAAAGCTATTTATTTAGCTAATAAATATCCAAATATCATTAATGCAGTAATTATTGGAAATGAAACACAGGTATTTTGGACATGGAATAAAGTTAATTTTGAGATATTAAAAAATTATATCATTAAAGTCAAAAATAATGTAAAACAGTCTGTTACAACCGCTGATGACTTTAACTTTTGGAATAAACCTGAAGGAATCGAGCTAAGTAATTATACTGACTTCATTCTTGTTCACATACATCCTTTGTGGGGAGGTCTTTCAGTAGAAAATTCAGTTGATTGGGTTTCAAAAATATATAATGAAATAGAGGAATTACACCCGGATAAACAAATAATTATTGGCGAAACAGGTTGGGCAACTATGGTGCATGATATAGGTGAACAAGCAAAGCTGATAAAAGGTATAACAGGAGAAAAGGAACAAGCATTTTTTTATAAAAACATTCATTCTTGGTCAAAAAAACATAAAATAACTACATTTTTCTTTGAAGTATTTGATGAGAAATGGAAAGGTGGTGACCACCCTAATGAAGTAGAAAAACACTGGGGCGTTTTTAATTCAGATAGAACTCCAAAACTAATTTTAAAAAAATAAACAGAGCGTAATGATTAAAATCTTTAAAAATATAACTATTAGTACTATTTTAATAATCTTTTTTTGTTGTTCCAATCAAGAAAAAGATACATCAGGATTGGTAATATCACAAGAACAGAGAGCTTCTTGGAGTAGAAACTTTAATCCACTTCAACCCGGTTCAATGGCTCGATTCCCAACTTCAGCTGGCATATATGAACCTCTAATGATATATAATTCAATGAAAGGTGAGTATATTCCTTGGTTAGCGACAAATCATTACTGGAATGATAGTAATGATATATTAACGCTAGATATAAGAAAAGATGTAAACTGGTCTGATGGAGAAATCTTTTCTGCTTCAGATGTATTGTTTACATTTAAATTATTAAAAAGTAATCCCGCTCTGGATACTCGTGCAATTTGGTCTTATCTTAAAGATGTCATCCTTATTAATGATTATGAAATACAAATTGTATTTTCTTCAGTTTATGTACCTGGATTAGATGCAATAGCTGGTCAAACTATTGTTCCTCAACATATATGGACTGAAATTGATGATCCTGTTAAATTCACAAACCCTAACCCTGTAGGAACGGGGCCATTTACAGAAATAATTAAATTTCAAAATCAAGTTTGGGAATTAGGTAAAAATCCAAATTACTGGCAAACTGGAAAGCCAAAGGTTGAAAAATTAGTATTTCCAGCATTTCCAACAAATACTCAAGCTACATATGCAATAACAAATGGAGAAGTCGATTGGGCTGGCAGCTTTATACCAGATATTGATCAGGTTTACGTAAGAAAAGATCCTGAAAACCATCATTACTGGTTTCCAAGTACAGGAGGATCTATTTTCTTATATCCAAACCATAACAATCAACACTTAAAAAATGATAAATTTAGAAAAGCAATAAGTCATGCAATTAATCGTGAACAGATTGTAAAAATTGCAATGAATGACTACACAGTACCAGCACATATTACAGCCCTATCAGAAGTAATGAATGATTGGAAAGGTAATACAGCTAAATATGAAGACTGGACAGAATTTGATATAAACAAATCAATAAATTTTCTCAATGAATTAGGTTATAAAATCAATCCAAAAACAAATTTAATTACGGATGAAGATAATAATACTATACCTTTTGAAATTATTGTTGTTAGTGGTTGGTCTGATTGGCTCAGAGCTGGACAAATTATATCAAGAAATTTAAAAGAAATTGGTATTGATGCAAATGTACGTACCTATGATTTTGGTGCCTGGTTTGATCGGTTGAGAACTGGACAATTTGATCTTGCTATAGCATGGGCTGAAAAAGGTAATACACCTTACAATATGTACAGGGGTTTAATGGCAAGTGAATATGTTAAACCTGTAGGCGAATCATCAGACTTAAATTGGCATCGATATGGAAATAAAAATGTAGACTTATTATGTGAAAAATTTATAAAAACTTCAAATGAGAAGGAAATAAGAGATATCATTTTAGATATGCAAAAAATATTTATTGAAAATATACCTGCTATTCCTTTATTTGCTGAACCAAATTGGGGACAATATAACTCTACTCGATTTACTAATTTCCCGAACAAAGATAATCCATATGCAGCATTATCGCCTAATAATATGCCCGAGGCTCTCTTAGTTTTAGTAGAATTAGAACCCGTTAAAATTAAATGAACGCATCTCTTAAATATATTTTAAACAGACTATGGTTTTATATTTTAGCTGCTTGGGCTGCAATAACATTAAACTTTTTCATTCCAAGGATGATGCCTGGTGATCCGGCATCCATCATGTTTGCAAATTTAAGAGGAAAGTTAAAACCAGAAGCTTTAGAAGCAATAAAAAAAACTTTTGGAATTACAGACGAACCTTTATTAAGTCAATATATTGACTACTTGCAGCTTCTTTTCAAAGGAGATTTAGGAATTTCTATAGCATATTTTCCTCAACCAGTATCTTCAATTATAGTTTCAGGACTATTGTGGACACTTTTTTTAGTGGGTACTTCATTGATATTGTCGTTTATCATTGGAACTTTTCTAGGTATTTATATTGCCTGGAATAGGGACGAAAAAATTGATTCATTATTACCACCTAGTTTTGCTTTAATCAGTGCATTCCCTTACTTCTTTACAGCAATGATTTTACTTTATATATTTGGATTTAATTATGGATGGTTCCCCATTAGGCATGCATATAGTAGTGCCCTCAATCCAGAATTTAGTATCCAGTTTATTTCAAGTGTACTACATCATGCAATTCTACCTGCTAGTACTTTAATTTTTATGGGGATTGGCGGATGGATGCTTGGAATGAGAAATAATATGATAGGTACAATTTCAACTGATTATATTTCTTATGCCAAGTCAAGAGGATTATCAAATAAAAAAATTATGTTTAATTATGCTGCTAGGAATGCAATTTTACCTATCATAACAAGTTTTGGTATGGCTCTTGGATTTGCATTAAATGGAGCTATTTTAACCGAAATTATTTTTTCATATCCTGGCCAAGGCTATATTCTATTTGAAGCAGTGAAAGCTCAAGACTTTCAGTTAATGCAGGGCATTTTCCTAACAATCACCCTATCTGTGCTTGCGGCTAATTGGATAATTGATATACTTGTTTTGGTTTTAGACCCGAGGACACGAAAATGAATAATAATTGGATAAAAAAATTAATTAAAAATAAAAAAGCAAAAATTGGCATAATTATTATTTCTATATTCATATTTATTGCAATAATTGGTCCTTTTTTATTTCCAAACCCAAATGAATATGTAGATAATCCATTATTAGAACCTAGTCTTAAACATATATTTGGAACTACAAAACAAGGTCAAGATGTACTAGCACAAACTATAGCAGGTGCAAGGCCTACTCTTTTTATTGGTATACTTTCAGGTATTCTTGTTGTATTCGTAGGTCTTTCAATCGGCTCTATAGCAGCATATTATGGAGGAAAAACAGATAATTTCTTATCTTTACTAATTAATATTTTTTTATTAATGCCAGGTCTTCCACTTATGGTAATTATTGCAGCAGTACTACCTCCTGGTCCTTATAGCATATTAAGCGTACTTGTCTTTACTGGTTGGGCATGGAATGCTCGTGTACTCAGATCCCAAGTTCTTACTTTGAGACAAAGAGATTATGTTCACGCATCCATTATTAATGGAGAAGCAGATTTTAAAATAATAATAAATGATATATGGCCACAAATGATGTCATTAATAACATCATCATTCATTGGTGCAACAATATATACGATTGGTGCACAAGTAGGCTTAGAATTTTTAGGCCTAGGAGATGTAAACAAAGTTACGTGGGGTAATAATTTATATTGGGCAACGAATGACCTTGCACTATTAACAGGATCCTGGTGGACATATGTCCCAACTGGACTATGCATTGCTTTTGTTAGTTTTGGCTTAACTTTAATTAATTATGGAATTGATGAAATTTCAAATCCAAGGTTACTTTCTGAACGTTTAGTAAAAGAAAGATATCCATATAAATTCAATCGTAATGGATCAACCCCGGTAATAAGGACTGAACATAATGAATGAATTACTAGAAATAAAAAAATTATCTGTCGATTTTTTAACAGATAAAGAAAACTTTATAGCTGTTAATAAAGTATCCTTTGATATACAAAATAATGAAATATTTGGACTTGTTGGTGAATCTGGTAGCGGGAAATCAACTATTGTAAAATCAATACTGAAAATTTTACCTGCACCTGGTATAATTTCCAATGGTGAAATTCTTTTTAATGGTAATGATATTTTACCTTTGGATGAAGAAGAAATGTCTGAATTACGCTGGAAAAATATTTCAATAGTAAAGCAAAAAGCACTTAACTCATTAAATCCATTATTAAAAATAAAAAATCAAATAGTCGACACTCTAATATCTCATCAATTTATTGAACAATTTGAGATAGATAATAAATGTAATGAATTAATTGATATGGTTGGTATTGATCGTACTTATTTAAATAACTATCCACACGAATTATCAGGTGGTATGAGGCAGCGAGTAGTTATTGCAATTGCATTAGCATTAAATCCTAAATTAATAATAATGGATGAGCCAACTACCGCTCTAGATGTAGTCATTGAAAAAGACATCATTTTAAAAATATTAGAATTAAAAGAGAAATTAGGTTTTTCAATACTCTTCATTACGCATGATTTAGAGCTGATATTAGAATTTGCAGATAGAGTTGGCGTAATGAAGAATGGATACTTAACTGATTTAGATAGCTCTAATATTATTAAAAAAGGGGGAAATCATAAGTATACATCTAAACTAATTAATTCAATTCCGAAATTAAATAAAACTATAGAATCAAAAGAAAGTGTATCTGAGAATCCTATCATTCAAATATCTAATTTAACAAAAATATATCAAAAACAATCAAAATTCTTTTCTTCTGAAGGTCTTAAAGCTTTGAACGATATTTCATTTAATTTATATAAAAATGAGATCATTGGATTAGTAGGTGAATCTGGTAGTGGTAAATCTACTATAGCTAAAATATTAACTAAATTAATTGAATATGAAAAAGGTAGTGTCAAATTTAATAATGTTGAATTATCTAAATTAAAAGGTAGAAATAAAACTTTAAGTTTTAGAAAAAACATACAGATGGTATTTCAAGATCCATTTGCATCCTTAAATTCATTTCATACTGTATATAATCATTTATCTAGATCAATTTTAATACATATGCCCTTATCAGGATATTCAAAAAAAGAAAAAAAAGAAGTAATAAGACAAGAAATTTTAAAAAAGTTAGGTGAAGTTGGTCTTTCACCTGCAGAAAGTTTTATAAATAAATATCCTCATGAAATGTCTGGAGGTGAAAGGCAGCGTATATCACTTGCTAGAGCTTTAATTGCAAATCCAAAAGTAATAATTGCAGATGAACCTACATCAATGCTTGATATGTCAATCAGGATGGAAATTTTAAATTTATTCAAAAAATTAAATCAAGATAAGAATATATCAATTATTTTTATTACACATGATATTGCTTCTGCCTGTACATTATCTGATCGTATAATTATTTTAAAAAATGGAAAAATAGTTGAAAAAGGTAAACCTGAAAAAATAATCAATCATCCTAAGCATGAGTATTCAAAATTACTTATCAGCTCTTGTCAGCCGGGATGGTTTACAAAGAATAGTATAGCTTAAAATTGAAATTAAATGAAAATTTTATTTGGGGTACTGCTACTTCAAGCTACCAAATTGAAGGTGCATACGATAAAGATGGAAAAGGTAAATCAGTCTGGGACACATTTAGTAGACAGTCTGGAAAAATTAAAAATGGTGATAATGGTAATGTAGCATGTAACCATTATGAACTTTGGAAAAATGATGTAAAACTATTAAAAAATCTTGGAGTTAACGCCTACAGGTTTTCTATTTCATGGTCTAGGATATTCCCAAACTCATCAAATAAATATCCTAACATGAAAGGTATAGATTTCTATCAAAAATTACTTGATAATTTATTAGAAAATGATATTACTCCTTTCATTACCTTAAATCATTGGGATATTCCTCAATGGCTAGAAGATATAGGCGGTTGGTCTGATCGAAATATTTTAAATTACTTTGTAAATTACGCAGATACTACCTCAAAATATTTAGGTGATAGAGTAAATAATTGGATAACCCATAATGAACCTTGGTGTATCAGTAATAACGGTTATTTATCCGGTGTCTTCCCACCAGGTATAGTAAATAATGGATCTAAATACTTTGCTTCAATTCATCATTTACTACTTTCTCATGGGATGTCTATTCCGATCATCAAAGAAAATTCAAAAAATTGTGATATTGGTATTACACTAAATTTATGTCCTTCTTATCCTGCATCACAGAGTAAACTTGATAAAGAAGCATCTTATAAATTTGATGGAAAGTTTAATCGATTATATTTGGATCCACTTTATAAAGGTATTTATCCAACAGATATAATCGAAGAATATCTTGAAACAAATTTAATCAAAAAAAATGATTTAGAAATTATTAAAGGTAATGATCTGAATGTAATAAAAACTAAAACAGACTTTCTTGGAGTTAACTATTATAGTAGAGCAATTATAAGAGATAATAAAACACCTAATAATAACTTACCAATAGACACATTTAAAGGTGAAGAAACCCAAATGGGATGGGAAATATACCCATCTGGCTTATATGACCTACTTAAAAGATTAAATAATGATTATAACATAAATAAAATTTATATAACTGAAAGTGGTTGTTCGTTTGATACTAGCCCAGATAAAAAGGGTATAATAAATGATAAAAATCGGATAGATTATCATGAAAAACATATTTTACAATTAAAGAATGCTATTAATGATGGTGTACCATGTTTAGGATATTTTGCATGGTCACTAATGGATAATTTTGAATGGTGTGAAGGTTATTCACAGCGATTTGGACTTATATGGATAGATTATATAACACAACAGAGAATACCAAAAAGTAGTTACTGGTGGTATAAAAAATTTATAGCAAATAATTAAGGGAAATTGATTAAATGAATCCTAGAAATAATAAGAAAATAAAAATCTATATCTCTTCCAAAGAATCAAATTCGAAGCTAGAAGAAGTAAATTATCTTGAGCTTAAATCTAATAATCAAAATTTAGATCAAATAATTATACATGAAGAAAATTTAAAACAAAAATTTATGGGTTTTGGAGGTGCATTTACCGAAGCATCTGCAAGTGTATATTCAAAATTATCAAATGATAAAAAAGAAAGTATTATTAATTCTTATTTTGGTAATAAAAATGGAAATTCATACTCAATTGGTAGAACTCACATAAATAGCTGTGATTTCTCACTCGGTAATTATGCTTATTGCGAAGTTGAAGATGAAAATTTAAGTAGTTTTTCAATTGACCATGATAGATTAATTTTGATACCATTCATCAAAGATGCTATAAAAAAAACCGATACATCATTAAAAATTTTAGCATCACCTTGGAGTCCTCCTGCTTGGATGAAAACAAATGGTGAAATGAATAATGGAGGAAAATTAAAATCAAAATATCGACATGCATGGGCAAAATATTACTGTAAATATATAGAAGCTTATGAAAATGATGGAATACCAATATGGGGCGTATCAGTACAAAATGAACCGGCAGCTAAGCAAGTCTGGGATTCATGTTTATATACTGCTAAAGAGGAAAGAGATTTTGTAAAAAATTATTTAGGTCCAGCATTACATTCAAATAATTTGGAGCATAAAAAAGTTATAATATGGGATCATAATCGAGACGAAATGCTTCATAGAGCAGAAACCATACTTGGCGACCCTGAAGCAAATAAATATGTCTGGGGTACTGGTTTTCATTGGTATGAACAAGGTAATCATTTTGAAGATGTTCAAAAAGTGCATGATAAATTTCCTGATAAACAATTAATTTTTACTGAAGGATGTCAAGAGGGTGGTCCACATATAGGCTCATGGAAATTAGGTGAGCGTTATGCCATTTCAATAATTAATGATCTAAATCGGTGGACAGTTGCATGGTTAGATTGGAATCTCATTCTTGATGAAACTGGTGGACCAAATCATGTTGGTAATTTATGTAGTGCACCTATAATTGTTGATAATAATCAAATTTTATTTCAAAGTTCTTATTATTATATTGGTCATTTTTCAAGATTTATAAAGCGAGGTGATTATATTATTAACAGTGAAATAGAGTCAAATGATCTTTTATCATTATCTTCCATCGATTCAAATAAAAACATTAAAACAATTGTGTTAAATGATAAAGAAAAGGAAATCAACTTTGAATTAATTCAAGGAAAAAATACTTATTGTTTATCTATTCCCGCTCGTTCAATCTTAACAATTATTTTAGAAAACCAGTGATTCAAAATAGAGGAAAAAGAAAATGGAAATATCTCAACAAATAAAAAAAATAACATTTTATTTATTTATTACATGTTTTTTTATAAATTGCGCTTCAAATAAATCATCAGATAAATTATATTCTGTAAAAAATGGTAGAATAATTTCCCCCAGTGGAAAAGAAGTTTCAATAAAAGGCTGTAATATTGGAAATTGGTTTGTTTTAGAAATGTGGATGCTTGATCAAAAATTACCCGATCAATATACTTTCGAATCAATTCTTGAAGAACGTTTTAGCCAAGAAGTCAAAAATGAGCTTATGGAAATTTATAGAGAAAATTGGATAACTGAAAAAGATTTTAAAACTATTAAATCATTTGGTATGAATACTATAAGAATTCCATTTCAGTATACAATTCTCATGGATCCTGAAAAACCATATAGCTTGAAAGAAAATGCTTTTTATTGGTTAGATAAAACCATTGAATGGGCTGAAAATAACGATCTTTCTGTTATTTTAGATCTTCATGGATGTCCAGGAAGACAAAGTGGTATGGATCATACAGGAAGGTCTGGATATAATCGCTTGTGGGAAGAAGAAGAATATCAAAATCAAACAATCTGGCTTTGGAAAGAGATATCAAAATATTACATTACAAATAATACTATTGTTGCATACGATTTATTAAATGAACCATGGGGTGGTACTGAAGAACAGTTGAGAGATATTATGTTCCGTATGTTTAAAGAAATTAGAGCTCAAGGAGATGATCATATAATTATCTTCCCTGGTCACTATAGCGGTATTGATTTTTATGTTGATGGCATCGAGCCAGATTTTGAAAACTTTATCTATACAAAACATTTTTACCCAGGTTTCTTTGGTTGGGGAGCACCTGTTCCGCAAGTTCATGCTGATTTCTTGAACAGTGGATTGAAAGAAATTCATCAAAAAATGGATTCATTAAATAATACATTACTTGTAGGTGAGTTTAATGTAGTTTCTAAAAAAGCTGGTGGTGGCGAAATGATGAGACGTTATTATGATAGATATGCTGAATATGGCTGGCTTTCTACAATGTGGTCTTATAAAGTACTTTCACAGCAAGGTGGAATAAAAAAGATGAATTGGGGTATGGTAACTAATAAAAATAAACTTCCAAATTTAGACATAAGAAATGATAATTTAAATGTTATAAAAGATTGGTTTAAGGGTCTATCTACAATGGATATTGCCGTAGATGAAGATTTAAGATATTGGCTAACAACAAACGAAGAACCATCATCTTTAGATAACTTACCACCACTTCCTCCTCCAATTAAATCAGTTGACTTCAATGATCCATTACCAAAGAATTGGTCTTATAGTGATATTGGTGGCTCTCTTAAAGGTGGGCAAAAAATTGAACAAGATAAATGGACTATATATGGAGGTGGGAACGATATTTGGAATGAAAGTGATCAGTTTCGATATATGTACACAAAATTTATTGGTGATTTTTCTTGTACTGTTAATGTGAATGATCTCCAAAGTAATCATTCATATGCAAAAGCTGGAATTATGGCAAGAACGAACCTTAATGAAAACTCTTCCCACGCTTTAATAAATATTTTTCCTTATGGTAACACAGAATTTAGTTTTAGATTAAGTAGTGGTGAACTTATGTCTCATTCACCCGGAAATTCTATAGAACTTCCTGATGCAAAATTAAAATTAGAACGAAAAGGAAATGATTTTTCTGGTTCAATTTATCTTAATGAAGTTTGGGAAAAGGTAGGTACTATTACTCTAAGTGATGCTAAAAAAGAAATGTTCATAGGACTAGCTACATTAAGTCATGACAATGGTCAACTAGCAAAGGCTATTTATTCCAATTTTCAAATTAAAAAATAATTGATAATAAAATATAAAACAATATCGATACTAATAATATCTTTAGTTATAGTAGTTGGATGTAGTGATAAAAATGTAATAGATGAAAATGATTCTTTATCATGTAATTTCACAGATATTACTGGTACTTGTTGTGAGCTTAATGAAGTTGATTGTAATAGTATTTGTTTTGGATTATCAGAATGTAGTGGCTGTACTGATACTTTAGCTATTAATTTTGATTCTGAGGCATTATTAGATGATAATAATTGTATATACGATAGTTTTGCAGATTCAACATTTTGGGATTTAGTTTGGAACGACGAATTTAATAGTTCAAATATAGATATAAATAAATGGGATTATGATATTGGTATGGGTGATTGGGGATGGGGCAATAATGAAGAACAATATTATACCAATAATTCTAATAATTCTTTCATTGAAGATGGGAAATTAATTATTAAGGCTATGCTTCAGGATTATGGTGGTGCTAATTATACATCCGCTAGAATGGTAACAAGAAATAGAGGTGATTGGACTTACGGTAGATATGTAATTAGAGCTAAAATACCTTCAGGGATAGGTACATGGCCAGCAATTTGGATGCTACCAACTGACTGGGTATATGGTGGTTGGCCATATAGTGGAGAAATTGATATCATGGAAGCTGTTGGCTTTGAACATGGTGTAATTCATGCAAATACTCATTCTGAAACTTATAATTGGAATTTTGGTATTCCACCATCGAGTGGAAGCATTTATATTGAAGATTTTAATACTGAATTTCATGACTATATTATTGAATGGAACGAAAATATTATTAAATGGTATGTTGATGATATATTATATCATTCATATGTAAATAATAATCAAGGAACTTCTACCTGGCCATTTAATCAAGATTTTCATTTACTATTAAATATTGCTATAGGAGGAACATGGGGTGGTCAGCAGGGAATAGATAATAGTATATTTCCAGTACAAATG